>JACCEA011204485.1_pt1 | contig 42098 bp, 39 predicted proteins | sample 7449851 | NCBI WGS metagenome assembly JACCEA01 (sample SAMN15323453, study PRJNA562643) | freshwater metagenome | isolation source: river surface water | place: USA:Blue River Watershed | collected 2017-08-18 | reverse complement strand
GCTCCTATGATCCAGCCGGTAAGATTGTTGACTTTACGGTAATTCATGATACATTATTGGTAAGGCGACAAAAATAACAAAAGTTGCCAGTTATCAACATTTTAGTTGTTGAATAAAGGTTAATAACGCCAAGCAATCCCCGACCGCAACAGATTGATCGTGAGCATATATCGGAGAATACTAACCAAAAACTAAACAAGGAGGTTTGCAAGACTCTTTTTTACAAGGTCTGAATCGATAGCCTGCACCAATTGGAAAGTCGGAATGGTCCTCAGTCGTTCCATTATAACATGTGCATCATGTTCCGGTTCGGCAGTTTGAACAAGCCAAAGGTAATCTAGGTGTTTGGCCTCGGGTAGCAACGTTTTTTTACCACTTTTTAATTGATATAATAAATGGCTATGACTGCTGTTAGGGACCTTGTGCAAAAAGGTAGAAAAAAAATACTTATCTGTTTTGTCGCTTTCAGGTTCAGGTGTAGTATCAAACATTGAAACCTGCAACTGCCTCCCCCCCTGTTTAAGGGTCTCCTTTCCTGAACGTGTTTCGTTCATCTCGATGAGGTTCTCAGGAACATTCTCAAAACACATATCTAGAATTTTATTTACCAACCAGCAAAAACGGTAGGCAGGTATGGCTGCAGAAACACCTATCAATGCTGAACCAGCAAAGAAAGTATCGCGCATTTCGCCCACGTCCAACACATTACTTGCCATAGCAACAAACGGTAGATAAAAGTGTATTTTCTCAAAGGTACGAGTAAAATATTGTCTTAACTTCGCCATCCATTTTAGAACCAGCTAACTAGATGAAAGACTTCTCTTACGTAACAGGTCCTACCCCAGCCTATATAGAATCATTATACCAGGAGTTCGCTAATGACTCGACCACGGTAGATCCTGAATGGAAAAAATTCTTTGAAGGATTTGATTTCGCAGTCAACAACGGCTTGGCTACTTCCGACAATGGGAAAGCACCCGTATCTGCCGGTCAGGCAGAAAAAGAAATCGGAGTGTTCGAGTTGATCCGTGCTTATCGTAAAAGGGGGCACCTTGTTGCCACTACCAATCCGATCCGTGCGCGGAAAGACCGTAAAGCCCACCTGGAGATAGAACGATTCAATCTGTCTCAGGCTGACATGGAATCTTCTTTCTTTGCCGGCAAATTCATCGGTCTGCCGAACGGTAAGTTGAAGGACATAGTAGCTAAACTAAAGAAACTGTATGCCGGTAATGTGGGCGTAGAGTACAGGTACATAAACGATAACGACAAGTGCCAGTGGGTTCAGGAGAAGTATGAGGAGCTGATGTCGACGCATCTTTCTGTGGACCAAAGAAGGCGGATACTTGAGAAACTCAATGAAGGTGTGATCTTTGAAAAGTTCCTCAATACCAAGTTCATCGGCCAGAAACGTTTTGGCCTGGAGGGTGGCGAGTCAACCATCGCAGCGCTTGATACGATCATAAATGACGCCGCTGATGCGGGTGTACAGGAAGTGGTTATCGGTATGGCTCACCGTGGAAGGCTCAACATATTAGCCAATACACTTAAGAAGACCTACCAGCAGATATTCTCGGAATTTGAGGGTAATATGCCTGAAGATATGACCATGGGAAGCGGTGACGTAAAGTATCACCTTGGTTTCCAAAGCGATATCGTTACTCCAAACGGTAAGGCTATCAACGTTCAGTTGGCACCGAATCCGTCGCACCTGGAAGCAGTTAACCCAGTAGTATCGGGTTTTGCAAGAGCTAAGGCAGACACACTGTATAATAAAGAATACGATAAAGTACTTCCGATACTCATTCATGGTGATGCGGCAGTTGCAGGCCAGGGTATTATATATGAGTTGTTACAAATGTCTAAACTGGCCGGATATTACACCGGTGGTACTATCCACTATGTGATCAATAACCAGATCGGTTTTACGACGGACTTTGACGATGCCCGTTCTGCCGACTATTGCACAAGCATAGCTTCTATGGTTCAATGCCCGGTTCTCCACGTAAACGGAGACGACGCCGAAGCTGTAGTTAAATGTAGTATGCTTGCAACGGCATATCGCCAGAAGTATAATGAAGACATCTTCATAGATATGGTTTGCTACAGAAAGCATGGCCATAACGAAGGTGATGAACCAAAATTCACACAGCCACAATTATACGCGCTGATCGAGAAACATCTCAATCCTCGCGAGATATATGCCCAATACCTGAAAGAGCATATTGATGCTGACGTGCAGGCAATGGCTAAAGAGATGGAGACCCGTTTCTGGAATGACCTGCAGCAGCGTCTTGACGAAGTAAAACAGAAACCACTCCCCTACAAGTATCAAAAGCCGGAAATGTGGTGGAAGGAGCTGCGTAAAGCTGCAGTTGCAGACTTCGGAAAATCGCCTGTAACGGCCATCACAGAAGCTCAATTCAAGCAATATTTCAATGCACTAATGAAATGGCCTGAAGGATTCAGCCCACTTCGTAAAGTTGAAAAACTGCTTCAGGACAAAGTGAAATTGTTCGAAACAGATGGTAAAGTTGACTGGGCGACGGGTGAACTTCTGGCATACTCGAGCCTGTTGGCCGAGGGACATGATGTGCGCCTGAGTGGTGAAGACGTGAAACGAGGTACATTCTCTCACCGTCATGCTGTCATATATGACCAGAACACCAACATTCCGTACAACCGTCTGGATAAGGTAAACGACCAACAAGGTGTACCGTACATATACAACTCTCTTCTGAGTGAATATGCAGTGCTCGGATTCGAATACGGATATGCGATGGCTAATCCGCATAATCTAGTTATCTGGGAGGCTCAATATGGAGACTTTGCCAATGGTGCGCAGATCATCATTGATCAATACATAGCGAGTGCTGAACAGAAGTGGAGCAATATGAATGGCCTTGTGATGCTTTTGCCACACGGATATGAAGGCGGCGGCCCTGAACACTCGAGTGCCCGTCTGGAACGTTTCCTGCAGAATTGCGCCGAGTACAATATGGTGATCACCAACATCACTACAGCAGCCAACTTCTTCCATGCGCTCCGTAGACAAATGAAATGGGAATTCCGTAAACCAATGGTGAACTTCTCTCCGAAAGCGAACCTGCGTCACGTTCGTTCCTACTCAGCGATGTCTGAATTCACTCAGGGGTCTTTCAACGAAGTATTGGACGATCCGAACATCAAGACGGCTTCGAAAGTTAAACGAGTACTCCTATGTTCAGGTAAAATGTACTTCGACCTCAGCGAAAAGCAACTTGCCGAAAACAGGCAGGATGTGGCGATAGTGCGTCTGGAGCAACTTTACCCATTACCCGTTGATCAACTCAACGCCCTCCGTGAGAAATACAAAAAGGCCGAGTGGATATGGGTACAGGAAGAACCGCAGAACATGGGCGCTTGCTGGTTCCTGCAGATCAGCCTCGGTGAGTCGTTCAAGATGAAATACATTTGCAGGAATGCAAGTGCATCAACGGCTACAGGTTTTGCCAAAAAGCACGTAATTGAGCAAACGTCGTTGGTGGACCAGGCGTTTTCTTAGTACACGAGCTTCTTCATTTTTAAATATTTAGAGCGGAACCGGACAGTTCCGCTCTGTTTTTTGTACGGGGCGTGTTGAAGAAAACTGACGCTACTTCCTGATCCATTTAATGAGGTCTGTCATCACCTCTCTGCTTATGGTATGGTCCATGCCGGGGTAAGCATGGAACTCGGGCACGATGCCGATCTGTACCAACCGGTCGTAGGCAGCTTTTCCGTCGGTATAGGGCAAACGAGTGTCCGCTGTACCATGTGCAATAAAAATCCTTAGGGACTTTAGCTTATTGTCGGCATGAATTGAGGAAAGAAGACCGCCTGACATCTTACCACTCAGCACGCCAATTCCTTTTATCTTATTTGGCGCTGATGTACCGACCTCGTAACACATCATTGCGCCCTGACTGAACCCTACCAAATAAACTTTTTTCGGATCAACCTGATACTTCTTGATAGCTTCATCAACAAACTTCAGGATCAGTTCTTTACTATGTGCAATGTGCTCCGGTTTACCACTATATTTTCCGTTGACCAACTCGCGTTCAAACCATTGATATCCTCCAACATCAGCTTTGTATGGTGCCCTTGCCGAAATGACCAGGTAATCGGAGGGAAAGAACTGACTTAATCCTAACAGATCTTCTTCATTGCTACCGTAGCCGTGCAACAGAATGACCAAGGGTCTATTTGCAGCTTTGGAAGGAGCAGCAGCACGACGGTAATCAAGAGAGAGTCCGGACTCAAGGCTGTTGGCATTTTGACCGTGTGCAACTGCAACGGTAATTGACATAAGTACACAAAAAAATATAGCTACACTTTTCATAAAGTCAAATGTAGCTATAATTCAAACTTGCCCGAAATTCGGGCGGAAATGAAATATCTATTAGTATACAGTACCCTTAATGCGCAGATGTGATAACATTGTGCTTCCCATAAGAGAATCGACGGTTTTGTTAGTAATGGTGATCTTACCTGTTCGCATAGCGCGAGCTGTAAACAGACCCAATACGTTATCGCCCTTAATATTGGTATAAACAGGAGCGATCTCACTACCGGTGAGGCCTGTTCCGGCTGCCTGTGTAGCTATTCTGTAGTTATTGTAATGAGACGTACTCAGGTACATAGACATGTCGCAACGATCGAGCAAGCGGATAACGTTGTCAGGTGCCGGCCCCATACCTGAATTGATGGCATTGAACAGAGTTTTATTTTCAATCTTATACTGGACATTGGCATTGGAAACCCCAACATACCCTGCATCCATATCGAAATAGCGTGAAGTTTTAGTTTTCGCAACAATATCAGAATCTACCCAGTTAAAACGAATAATCGCTTGAGCAATAGTGGCCGGGGTAGTTTCTTTGACGTTGGGGCTGCTGTAAAACACATAGTTAGCAGGCGGCACATAGCTGGCGTCGAACGAATAATAACGGAAGGGCAATGAAGAGAAGAAACTCATGCCTGACGTGTTGATGTCATTATTGTCAACAGGGTAGAACGTGAAACCGGGACCGGTGGAAGAAACAGGAACTCTGTTATCAATTACCGGAGCGTCAGCCGAATCAGTAACACCTGTTGCGATGTTTGTGATCTTCAACCTATAGATATAGGACGGATTAAGCGTACCCTTGAACTTATACGCATAGTTGGGTGATGTAAAGAACAGGCCTGCTTGTTTTGTGTAACCTTCCTGCGCCAGATCCACTCTGTTTAGATGTATGGAATCAACGTAAAAGTACTTTTCCGTTGCACTGTATCGTTCAATTCTTACGTTCAGGTTAGCATAGAAATTAGAATCAACTTCCTTAGCCATGTTCACTGCACTCTTATTTTCGTCGATAAACGCTTTCTGAATACGAACGTAGTGTGCCGTATCACCCATATCAAGAAAACCATATACAACTGTTATGTCCTTGTACGGCGCTGCGACGTCAAATTTTTCTGAACAAGATGTTCCAAACAAGATGCTTGCCGCGATCAGGGAAAGGAGAGATTTTTTCATTTACGTAATTGCTAAAAACTAAAAAGCGAACAAAGATAACCGAATCCACGACAATTGGACAAAGTACCCGTCGGCGGTAATGCAAATAATCGTTAAAAGATCACCTTCAATAGAAGCAAATAAATAAATGTGTAACCATAACAAACCACCTATCTCACAGACCAGTCTTTCAAAGTAGCTTTCGAGATCAATAGTAACATTTTACGAAAATAAATTACATTTGTAAATATTGATAAGCACCTCTTTATGAAATATATCGTTACCCTGTTAGTTACCCTATCGTTCATTTCCAATGGTTATTCCCAATCGGCCATTTGGGCGAACAAGATAGGCAGTACCCTAAACGACGAAGGTCGCACTATAAAGGTAGCGCCGAACGGCAACGTATATGTTGCAGGCAAATTTCAGGGAACAATGGATCTCGATCCGGGGCCCGGTACATTCAACGTCACAAGTGCCGGGGCAGATGATATTTACCTTGCCTGTTACAACTCGTCGGGTGGTTTCATTTGGGGATTCAGTACAGGTGGTGCTTTGTATGACGCTGTATGGTATCTGACCACGGACGCGAGCAGTAACGTAATCATTTGTGGTTACTACCAGTCGGCCGGTATCGATTTTGATCCCGGTGCCGGTTCAACCACCCTACCATTTGCCGGTGGCACCAGCCTAACTTACTACGGGGATGGATTTGTAGCGAAATACACCTCAACGGGTACTTTTCAATGGGCTAAACAATTGGGTGGGCCCACAGTATATGATATCACGCTCTCTCTCGACACGGACCCGGCAGGAAACGTTTATGTAGGAGGTGTATTCAACACAACAATGGTAGTTTCACCTACAATCACGTTCAGCAGTGCAACAGATGGAACTGCATACATTATTAAATATGACCCTACCGGAAACGTTATATGGGGACACAATTACGGTTTACCGGGCATTTCTTCTGTGGATTGTTTTCCACGGTCGCTGAAAGTGAGCGGAGGCTTCATCTATGTTGCCGGTTTCTTTCAGGGTGTCTCAAACTTTAGTCCATGGACTGCATCAACAACGCTTACGTCATCAGGGCTTTATGACTTTTATATTGCAAAATATGACGTTGACGCGAATCCGATCTTTGCTAAAAAAGTTAGCGGAACCGGAGGCACTGACAACGATGAATTTTTAAGTCTGGCACTAGACGCAGCTGACAATATCTACGTGTCGGGCTACACTACGAGCGCAACCATAGTTTTTGACCCGGCTGCACCTCTTACCACTACAGTATCAACGCCGGGTGGCGGCACGAACCGAGATATCATAATGGCCAAATTTGACAATACGGGAAATTTTGTTTGGGGCAAATTGATGGGAAGCACCGGTAATGATATGGGATGGGGAATAGACGTTGCGGGGAGTTATGTGAACCTGACGGGCGATTTTTCGGGCACAGTAGACTTTGCACCTGCAGCGACCGGAGGAGTCCTTATCAGCTCGGGCGCTACGGACGTCGTAGTTGCGAAGTACGATCTGTTCGGAAATCATCAATGTAGTTTCAAAGTTGGTCAAACGGCTGTAGATGCAGGATACGGTATTTCGCACGACCCGGCGGGTTATGTTTACGTAACCGGCCAATTTTCCGGAGCGGCAGTAGACTTCGATCCGGCCGCAACAACCATGACCCTTAATTCAACCGGTGGCACTGACGGTTTCTTTGCCAAGTATGACCCACTATGTCTGGACATGATCTGTAATACACTTTCGTTACCCGACACCATTTCAGTATGTGTCGGCGACACGATGACTATTCCGGCCACAATGGGTGGAACGGACTCAGTATTAAGTTACGCATGGTCACCCGCTTCGGGCTTGTCATCAACAACTATCCTAAATCCGGTTGTTACGGGCGTTTCGTCAAATTACTACTACCTCACGTTACGTTCGCTTAATGAAAATAATCTCGTGGTCAATGGCGACTTCACAGCGGGGAATACAGGTTTTTCAAGTTCCTACACTTACTCTCCGCCACCAAGTGCAACTTTATTAGAAGGCCGATATTCTGTTTACACCAACCCGTTTGGAGTACATTCCGGCTTCACATCGATGCCTGACCACACCACCGGAACGGGAAATATGATGATCATCAACGGCGGGCCTACGGCTGTGGATGTCTGGTGTCAGACGATCACGGTTACTCCCAACACCGATTACAATTTTTCAGCTTGGTTTGCCAATTGTTCGTCGGTGACCACAGGTCCAAACGTCCCCATACTTCAGTTTCGTATAAATGGAATACTGCAGGGCACTCCGACAACGGTCACTACGGCACCAGGCGTGTGGATGAATTTTGCTACAACCTGGAATAGCGGTCCGAGCACAACGGCAACGATATGTATTTACGACGCAGTGACAACAGCTGCCGGAAATGACTTTGCGATAGACGACATCCTGTTCCAGAGAATTTGTACCACCACCGACAGCGTGTATGTGCGTGTAAATCCTTTTGACACTACAACATCCATCACACGAGATACACTTTGCAGTGCAGGACTGCCGACAATCATATATGCTCCCGGCGGACATACAACTTACTTATGGAGTACAGGTAGCACATCTCCCACCGGCATTATTGCCACAACGGCGGGCACCTATTGGGTGACTGCACAAAGTGATTGTGCAGTAGTTTCTGACACTACGGTTATCTTTACCTACCCTTCTCCCAACGTATATCTCGGAAATGACACTGGTTTCTGCATCGGGAACACATATGTACTTTCTTCGCCACAGCCCACCGGCAGCACGTTTGCATGGAGCACCGGCAGCAGTACCGATACAATTCATGTTTCATCAAGTGGTCACTATGTACTTACCGTGACGAGCTCTGATGGTTGTGTTGGTGTAGACTCTGTAGACATAATGGTATCTCCACCACCTGTGGTAAATCTGGGCCCGGACACCACCAACTGTGACGGCAGTCCGATGCTTTTAATGTCTTCTGTCGTATATACTGCTCCTTCCTATCTCTGGCACAACGGCACCATTGCACCCACCTTTACAGCTACTGCCAGTGGAACATATTGGCTGCAAGTCACGGAGTACGGATGTTCGGGTGCAGACACAATACATTTATCTGTAAAATACGACACGTTCACTTTATACAATCCCGACACGGCCATCTGTAAAGGCCAATCAGTACAGATACGGGCGACAGGTCACCCGGAATTGCAGTTCCATTGGTTGCCAACGACGGGAATTCCGTTCCCTGACGTGTTGACCCCACTTATCACTACTGACACATCTGCGATGTACTATATGATTGCACACCTCGAAGGATGTGCGGATGGAATAGACTCAGTGTACATTGATGTTCAGCCGAACCCTGATCCGTTCCTGGGAACTACGAGACGGGTCTGTGAATTCGATACGGTACACATCGTTAGCTACGTGGATCCCCCATGGTACACGCATTACTCCTACAGCTGGTCGCCTTCCACAAATCTTGACCATAACAATCTTCGGTCCGTAACTTTTAAGGCAGGACCAACCACGAACCTTATACTGACTGTTACAACCCCTGCGGGCTGTACCGGGTCTGATTCGGTGACGGTGGTTATGAGTCCGGGGAATTTCGCTTCAGTAATTCCTGATACGGCAATCTGCCCGCACGATTCGGTAATACTCACTACTACCGGAGCAGTTGGATATACGTGGACTCCTCAGTCGGGGCTAAGTGATCCAAATGCAGGTTCACCCTGGGCAAAACCAGTGAACGATGAAACTTACGTAGCACTTGCGAGAAGCGCTGATGGTTGTCTCGATACATTAACAGTGAATATTAAAGTTCACCCGGCTGCAGTTTTGCATATGCCGGACTCAGTAACCATATTCACCGGAGAGTCATATCAGATCGCCCCTCATACGAACGGAACAAAATTCTCCTGGACTCCGTCGGGCGGACTCAGCGGGAAGTTCATTGCGAATCCGGTTGCTACACCTGAGGTAAGCACGCGATATGTCCTCACCGCATCAACTGAAGATGGATGTGTAGCTGTAGATTCGATCCGTATTAACCTGAACGACAATGCGTTGGTAGATGTTCCAAATGCATTCACGCCGGATGGTGGCACGAACAGCAAACTTTACGTTCTGAAGCGTGGGCTAGTGACGTTGAAATCATTCCGAATATTTAACAGGTGGGGCAACCTGTTATTTGAGACCGCAGACATCAATGCAGGCTGGGATGGCACATACAAAGGTGTTCCTCAACCTCTGGGTGTTTATGTATACACTGTAGAAGGATTCACCAATACAGGTAGCCCGGTTGTTAAATCGGGAAATGTAACATTGCTGCGATAGTTAAAATAATGTTGCGTTCTGTGCACTTGCGGTGTTTTTTGTGGACATGTAAGCGGATCGATAGCTTTTGATAAATCGGGCTATTATATGGACTTTTGTGGCACAGCAACAAGTGGCTTTCAGCTGCCGAAACTGTGAAAAGACCGGAACATGACGCGATTAAATCACTTGATACTACTTACGTTCATCTTTTTTGGTGCAACGGATGGCATAGCACAGACTCGTCTGACGTTGCACGATGCGATTGAACGAACATTGAAGAATAACTTTGACATAAGAATAGCAGAGATCACTAGAGAACAAGCAGCAACCAATAACACCCCCGGGAACGCAGGATTTCTGCCAAACGTGAATGCCGGTGTGTCGGCTACTGAGAGTCGCACAAACGTGCGCAGTGACCTTGCTAACGGCGCCCAGCAGAACAACCCAAAGGCCATCAATACAAATATCAACCCGACAGTAACCGCAAACTGGACTTTGTTTGACGGAGGCAGAATGTTTGTGGTAAAAAAGCAATTATCCGCAATTGAAGCTCTCTCGACCATTCAACTAAAACTCCAGGCCCAGTCTTCAGTATCGAGGACAATACAGATGTATGCACAATTAGTACTCCTGCAACGTCAAATGATCGCCATAGACACAGCACTGCATCTTGCACGTGCCCGCATGGAACTCTCAGAGATCAAGTACAAAAGCGGGGCCGGTGCCAAGATCGATTTTCTACAAGCTAAAGTCGACTATAACGCCAGGAGAGCGGACTCGCTTTCTTTCATTTCAGGTTATGCTCAGTCGTGCGATTCTATGAGCGTGTTGATGGGTGAGCAGGACGGTGCATGGTATCGAGTTGATGACGCATTACCACTAAACATGAATTTGCAAGAGACGAGTTCGGAAATATTGCCCGACGTAAATTTGTCACTTGCGGTGTACAAGCAGAACAAGAACATAGCAGACCTGAATGCGGACATTGCTAAGACCTATGCCCTTCCTACACTTTCGGTATCCGGCGCCTATCTGTACAACAGAAGTACCAATGCGATCGGGTTTGCCCTGTTCAGCAGAAGCTATGGTGGTAATGGCACGGTAAACCTTAGTATGCCGATATTTCAAGGCGGTAACATCAGAAGGCAAACAAAAGTAGCATCGCTTCAGGCTATGCGCGAGGAATTGTTGTATGAACGTCAAAATACGATCATAAAACGTCAGCACCGCACTGCCAGACGGAATTATGACATCGCAGTGCAGTCATGGAAACTGGCGACAGAAGACATGAAATTCGCCCGCGAAAATCTTGATGTACAGTTTGCCAGATTCAAGGTAGGCGTTGGCACTACCCTGGAATCCCGTGAAGCCGAGAATGCGTACGTTCAAACATTGATACGGCTGTATTCATCAGAATACAATGTAAAACTCTTTGAAACGCAGGTACTGGAACTGGAGAACAAATTACTTTCTGAGAATTAGAAACCAACTTTGATAATTACTTCAGCTCTCACAATGTCAGAGTTTTCATTATTTTAGGACTTCATTCATTACTATGAGCACACAATTAGGCATAGGATCTCGTGTAGATCATCCACATTTCGGGAAAGGTGTAGTTGTTGACACCGCACTTGAATTTTACATCATTTGGTTCAAGTCACAGCAAGACACCAAAAGTATCAGTAAAGATTACCCCGATCTCAAGGTCCTTTCTGCAACTGAGCCTGATGGCTCAACTGACAAAGTGACCATTGCAGACATAGAACAGGCCCTTGAAAATATTCTGGACAGGAACCTCCATGACATGCAAATGGTTCCGATCGGCACGCGTTGGCGCAAGGGCACTATGGTGTTACAGCCGGGAGACACTACACTTCAGGCTAAGGAAGTACCCATCGAGACGTTCTTCCACAAGATAGTTATGGTGCGTGACAGGCTGCGCGTACTTGAGCAGAAGATAAATGCGCACAAAGGAATGGAAGACGATGAGAAAGTGGAGCTGCAACAATATATTACTGCAGTGTATGGTTCACTTACAACATTCAATGTGCTGTTTAAAGAACCACATCATCAGTTCAAAGGAATGTCAGGTAAAGAATAGCCAGCCATTCTCCGCCTTCTAACAGGAAACAAAATCATATTCACGGTTCAATATCCGCTCTGGTAAAAAGATGAAAATCACAGGAACACTTGCCATACTCGCCGGTCTGGCTACAAGTACATGCAACGCTCAGGATTCCCTCATGTTCAGGAACATTTCAAACGAAGTGATGCTGCATGGTACATGCTACGAGAATCTCGGAGTACTATGCAAGACAGTCGGGCATCGCCTGAGTGGAACACCTGCTGCGGCAAAAGCCGTAGAATGGGGACGGAAAGCAATGAAAGACGCAGGAGCGGACAACGTATGGCTTCAACCTGTCAATGTACCCTACTGGTACAGAGGAAAAGAATCACTTGAATTGAAGATTGCCGGCAAATATCAAAAGGTGCCGGCATTGTCGCTCGGTAACAGCCAGGGTACGGGTGGCAAACCTTTGGAGGCTGAAGTTGTGATGGTGAATAACTACGACGAATACAAAGCGTTGTCAGACGATGCTGTAAAGGGGAAGATCGTATTTTTCAATTACAGGTTCAGGCAAGATCTTATCAACAGCTTTGAAGGGTATGGCGACGCTGTGAACTATCGTTGGAACAGCCCGAATGTTGCTGTGAAGCGTGGGGCCGCAGGGGTTATCATCCGTTCAATGTCAACAGGAGAAGACGATTTTCCGCATACCGGCAGCATGCACTACGAAGACACAACAGCGGCAAAATTGCCGGAAATGGCCGTAGGAAACTATACTGCAGATGCGCTTTCCAAAGCATGCAAAGCCGGCAAGGTGATGGCCAAAATGACCTCGGAATGCAAAATGATGGGTATGCGCCCATCATATAACGTGATAGGCGAGCTGAAAGGTACCGAGATACCGGAGAAGATCATTACTGTAGGCGGACACCTTGACTCGTGGGATGTTGGAGAAGGTGCTCATGACGACGGAGCGGGGTGTGCGCAGTCTATTGAAGTGATCCGTGCATTAAAAGCTGTAGGATATAAACCACGCTATACCATCAGGGCCGTACTGTTTATGAACGAAGAAAACGGCAACAAGGGTGGTTGGGCATACCTGGATTCCGCAAACGCCCGGAATGAACAGCACATTCTGGCTATGGAAAGCGACGCAGGTGGCTTCTCTCCGCGCGGTATAGGTCTTGAGATGTCTGAGAAGCAGAAAGAACACATTCGCAAATACCGCGACCTTTTCATGCCATACAATGTTTACGACTTTGAAAAAGAAGAAGGAGGTGTAGACATATCACCGCTGCACAACAAGAAAAACGTTCCCGCGGCCGGTTTACTACCCGATTCGCAGCGGTATTTCGATTATCACCATACTGCAAACGATGTGTTCGAAACAGTGAACCACAGGGAACTGAAGTTAGGTGCTGTAACGATGGCGCAATTCATTTATCTTATCTGTGAACACGGTCTGGAGTAATGCAGCGACTTAGTGTTTCTCAGGAATAATGAACGTAAAACGTGCGCCAGTGTCCGGAATATTCTCGGCAAATATCACCCCGTGATGGTATTCAAGGATCTTTTTACAGATCGCAAGTCCGATACCGGATCCGGGATACTCTGACCGACCGTGTAGCCTCTGAAATACCTGAAATATCCTGTTGGCATATTCGCTATCGAAGCCTATACCATTGTCGGTAACGGATATCTTGTGATACCGCTTTTGAGGTTGCAGACCAAAATTCTTGGTTTCTGTGTCTGAAATTTCACCCACTTCTATTCGGATGATCGGCGGCATATCAGGCTTATGGAACTTGATCGCGTTGCTGATAAGGTTCTGAAAAACTTGCTTCATCTGCGGCGCAACTGCCTCAACAGTCGGCAACCCCGTACAACGAATAGCGGTACCCGTCTCTTCTATCTTCACTTCCAGATCGTTCATTACGTCTTGCAGAATAGCATCAAGACTCACTTTTTCGAACGGAACTGACGTTTGCGATATCCGAGAGAATTCAAGCAAGGCGTTGATCAGCAGCCTCATATTCTCTGCCGAAGCGACCATACGCGACAAGTACATCTGACCATCTCCGATCAAAACACTTTTGTATTTCTCCTGAAGCCTGTCGCTGAATGTGGTGATCTTCCTGAGTGGTTCTTGAAGGTCGTGGCTGGCGGCATAAGCAAACTCCTCTAATGCCTTGTTGGACCTGTGGAGCTCATCAACCATATCCTTCATATTGAGTTCTATGGTCCTCTGAGATGTAATATCGCGAAGGCTGCCCACCATTTTCACCGGTTTTCCAGACTCATCGCTCATGATATTTGCCAGGCAATGTAGTTGTTTCAGATTGTTCTTACCTGAAATGATCCTGTATTCAACGTCAATATTACCATCGGCTTTCACAGCATCAGCTATCAATTTCAGTACCCGTTCCTTATCGTGCGGATGGATGAAGCTAGTCGTATAATCTGCATCAAGACCAATTTTTTCAGAACTAACCTCGTAGATACGATATACACCGGGAGACCAATAAACCCCTTTTGCGGCAAACATCCACTCGAATGTGCCGAACTCCTCCACATTAAATTGCTCAAGAAATAGCTCCCGCGATTCAAATGACGTGAAAGGCATCCCCCATTTCGATTGGTCTAATAACAGGAATAAATGGTACATCTTATCCCCGTCATTATCCCCGTTATTCACTGCTGCGATGTAGACGTAAAATGACCTTCTAACCCCATTACTATCAGACAGTTCAAAGATCATAAAACTGGAAGGCAATTGATTATCCCGTTCGAGATCACCTATCAGAATGTCGAACCGACGTTGCTGAAACGAATCAAGGAATGAATTGAAGCTCCTGCCAATCAGCTTACCTTCAGGGATGCCGGTAAAATCTACGAACGCATCATTTGCGAAAACGATCTTCTTATCACTCCCGGTAAATACGACCGACATGCCGGGCCCTGACCGCGCTAACCGTTCAAAAAAGGACTTACCACCAGACTGGTTATCGTCGGATACAATATTCTTATTTTGGGTAAATATACTTTTCATCTTTTGTCAACTGTATCAAAGATTAAATTCCTTGAACTGCCTCATTTTATTATAGAGCGTCTTACGGTCTATGTTTAATAGTTTTGCGGCCTTACTCTTGTTGTAGTCAGATTGTTTCAGTGCCTTCAGTATCACCTCATACTCAGTACCCAAATTGGCCGCTTTTAGTTTATTCTTCAACGTATTGGTAACCTCTTCAGACTGAAGCTGTTGGTCACTGGGACCTGTGATATTTATGGTATCCTCATTTTCAAACTGCAACTTATAAAAATTGCTGATCTCAAATGGGAGTGACCTCACATCAACCACGTCACCATCTGTAAGAAGTGTTGCACGCTTCACCACATTTTTCAACTCACGCAGATTGCCATACCAAATGTAGGACCTCAGCGCCTGCTCCACCTCTGGCGAGAACCCTTTTATGGATTTACCTAGCTCAACATTGGTTTGCCTGAGGAAATAATGCGCAAACGTCATTATGTCTTCTTTACGCTCGCGTAAAGGTGGAACTTCGATACTAAACTCATTGAATCGATGATATAGATCCTCACGGAATTTACCGGCTCTGGCCATATCCCACAATCGCTCATTACTTGCGATTATTATCCTGACATCGATGTCTATATCGGTGGTACCACCAATACGTCTGATCTTACGTTCCTGAACTACCCTCAACAAAGACACTTGAATATCGTAGGACAAGTTGCCGATCTCATCAAGGAATATAGTACCTCCATTTGCCAGTTCCAGACTACCGATCTTACGATTAGTGGCACCGGTGAAGGCACCTTTCTCATGGCCAAACAACTCGCTACCTGCAAGGTCTTTCGACAAAGCACCACAGTCGATGGCAATGAACGGCTTTGAAGCGCGTTTACTTTGCAGATGGATCTGTTTAGATATCACCTCTTTACCGCATCCGCTTTCACCATAGATAATGACGCTGAAATTGGTTGGGGCGACTAACGATACTTGTCGTAAAATAGATTGGAACTGAGCACTACTGCCGGCAAGAAAACTTTCACCACTATCACTATTCTTCGATCTGTCCTGACCTATCAATTTCTTAGGGTCAGAATCGGTGTCACTTGCAGCTTTCAAGGCATCCCTGATGGTAAGTAGTATTTCATCGGGAAATAGTGGTTTAGTGACATAATCGAATGCCCCCAGTTTGGTGACTTCTACAGCGTCTTTCACATCGCTATATCCTGTGATAATAATAACCTGTGTCTGAGGATCAATTTCCTTGATCTTCTTTAACAGCTCAGCACCGTTCATATCGTCCAGACGGAAATCGCATAGCACAAGGTCGGGATGAATTTCAGTCACCAACTTAAGAGCTACAGCACCGCTATCCGCATTGAACGTCTCAAAACCATGTTTGGTCAGAAAACGCGTCAATAGAAGGCGCATATCCTTATCATCATCGACAACCAGAATTTTTCGCATATTGGCCTAAACTACGACGTTATTATGCCGTAACTCAAATATACCAATTAATCGGAAGTAGCGGAGATTACCATTCACTGTCCAGAGGATTATTTCTAGACACTGCCACCCCGCGCATGTTGATTCCCAGACGTATACCTGAATTTCTTCCTGAGTAACTGTCCCAACTTTGTACAAAATCTACCCTGAGGAACCGAACCAGTTTCCAGCCTATATTATCAATTCCAACAAAAGCTTCCGAATAGAAATGATCAGCATCCGAGTAGAACGCATTACCACCCACCAACAAATAATACCTTGCCTGACGCAACAGAGGTATCTTGTTACTAAGTAATCCGTTCAGATGATATTCGACATGCGCCTCCCCATAAATCGGTGCGACGTTACTGAACAAATAATACGGAGCAAACTGAAAACTGTTCAGGTAAGGTGCAGCATACCCTACTCCCCGCATCCCGTTAAGTTGCTTCATATCAGCCAGCGAAACATATCGGGAATTGAGGAATCCGCCAATTGACACATTGTAACTGATACTTCCTAACAACTTCAATCTCATATCATCAGCGATACTAAAACTCCATTTATCGAAATCGGTTGCTGAGTTGAAGATACCCGCAAAGCCCTTTTGATATGCTACGCTGAACCGTGGCCAGGAACTGCCATTGGCCACTTTGTAGTCGGGGTATTGAGTGTATGTATAACCCGGCTTGAAAGATATACCTGCAGTAACGATCATGGCTTTATGTCGCTGCCAGGGCTGGGCCGTACCACCAACGGCCGGCATGTTTGAAGTGTACCCTCCCCTGTCCCCGCGTGCAAATGACAGACTGTCTGCGTTTTCAAGCGGAATTCTATCCTGGAACGAGGTGCGTATTTTCCAGCTAAATCCGTTCCCATAATTACGACGAGCAATGAGGCTCAGTTCGCTCCGTTCATATATTTTCAGATCATTTTCTCTTGCAAAAAGTGACCTGTATGTATTGAGCATCGGTATAACAGGGTTATCAGGATTGAATTGGAACACATAGTGACCTCCCTCTATTCCCAATAACCAGGTACGGTTCAGCCACTTTCGATCGCGCGTTACGTAATATACTCGGCCAATTGAATTAAAACGCTTATTTGAAAATCCGTAGCGGGGAGCAAGGTCCAGAACGAGTGTTTTACCCGTATCTATCTTTCTTTTAATGTTTATCTTCGGAGCTATGTTGAAACCTTCAACTGTATTGTAATTGAGCACATTGTTACCGTCCAGCCCCATCAGCAGAGGGTTGAACGAAACCGTGGTCTTGTATTCCCGTCCGGAAAATGAGGTCTCACTAATTAAAGCGCCCAGCGGGCTGAATTTATTCCCCTTTCTTCTGATAGAGTCACGGTATACCGGGTCAGCACGTTTTTGGGCGATACTATCTTTGATCACAAAGTCTTTCGCCTCGTCTTCGGCCAACGGAACCGGTCGATTCTGCCAATGGGAAGTATCAACTTTATTCGCTGTCTTGTCATAAACGCTTACAAATTTGCCCGACAGTACCGAGTCATTTACTTCTTCATTGATCTTCTGCCTGTTGTAAACGGCAACACCTTGCCCGGTAACATCAAACATCATGAACTTAACCGCGAAATACATGACCTGGCTTTTGATGACCCAGAGATCGTCTTTCAATGGGAGGTAAACCTGCTCGACCCTAAGGGTATCAATCATGTCCATACCCGACTGCTTCACTAGTGACAGGTCAAGGCTGTGAATCGCCCATTCGTCATCCGCTATATATATCACACCATTAAAGCATGGCTCATACAATCTTTTCTGAATGACCTGTATCTTGTTGATCATGCGGCCATGGTCCATGAATGTGCCCAGCATTTTGTAGCGATAGTAATTGAGTGCATTTTCGCTTACGGGTGAGATGTAACCTCGACTGCCATCTCCAATTACATCAATGTTGTTTTTGTAGAAGGAGATGACAGACGGAAATTGTGAAAAACCCAGCCCCGACTTATTACCACTCTCGTGTACAGAGTGAATAATGGTCTTTTCTTTCTCACCGTTGGAATAATAGTCTGCATCCTGCTCTACAAGGTAAAGCACACCCTTGCCTGCGCTATCTACCCCCATTCCTGCAGCGTTTATCTCCTTGCCCATGAACTTACCTGGCAACTTTCGGGACCTCATTACACCTTTGAAGTATATCCCTGTACTAAATGATTGGAGCTGGTCAAGATGGAATTTGCGTCTTGCAATTGCCTTCCTGATCACTGCGTAAGCAGGGTCTTCACCCGAGGCGCTTACCACCACTTCCTTCATTTCGGTCGCCTCGTCTCTCAGCTTAAAATTATGATTTTGAGTCTCCGCACCCGAGAAGGAAACAGTGTATGTTACGGCCTTATAACCTACATACTGACATACCACCTTAAATGTTCCGGTCCCTACATTCAGCTCGTAGTCACCATTGGCATTTGCGTTTACGCCTACCGTCGTACCCTGTATATACACTGTAGCATAGGGCAGCGAAGCTCCGGACGTATCTGTAACACGTCCTTTCAATACACCGGCATGTGCACCCAACGAAAAAAGAAGAGTAAGGGCAATAGCGAAAATATCTCTCATATACTTGCTTTACCCCTATTAATCGTATAATACCTGGAAATGTTACAAAAAATGCAACTACTTTTTACTGAACAGACCGTACAACTGTGCGTCAATTTTTTTCACCACCTCGGCAAAATCTTCTTCCTTCTCAGCAAAATTGCAGTTATCCACGTCAATGATCAGCAACGGACCGTCAGTATAGGTTTCTATCCACTTGTTGTAAAAGCCGTTAAGACGCTTCAGGTAGTCAAGTCTGATATTCTCTTCATATCCGCGTCCACGTTTTTGAATCTGATCGACCAAGGTCGGTATCGATGCCTTGAGATAAATGAGCAGATCCGGTGGTTTTATCAGCGCCTTAAGATTCTGGAAAAACGAAGAGTAATTTTCATAGTCACGTTTCGTCATCAACCCCATATCGAACAAGTTCGGTGCGAAAATGTAGGCATCTTCAAACACTGTGCGGTCCTGCACTACAGTTTCTTTACCGTTGCGGATATCGATGAGGTGTTTGATACGATTATTAAGGAAGTATATCTGCAAATTGAATGACCAGCGATGCATGTCTTCGTAGAAATCTACCAGATATGGATTATGCTCCACATCTTCAAAATGCGGCTGCCACTTGTAGTGTTTGGCAAGCATAGTGGTAAGCGTGGTTTTACCTGAACCAATGTTGCCGGCAACGGCTATGTGTTTTGTTTCCTTTTTAGGATCTGCTTTCGCCATGAGAATTACATTCGATAAGCGAATGTACTGTTAAAGTAATAATTAATAAAGACAAAACCGTGATACAGGGGCCATACTACTTCAAATTGTCCATGCCATCAGTAAAGTGACGGATTCCCTTTTCTTCCGAAAATTTCCCGGCATTGTACACTGAAGACTGGTTTCTGGGAATAGACAGGCTTTTCCACCCTTCTGCTGACCTTAACTTCGAAACATAAACAATTTGTCCAACGTGGTAGGAATAATGGGAGATCTGACGGTTTATCGCTTCAAGAATGGTATGACCTTCATTCCGGATATAGATTATCCTTTCAAGATCACTATCGGTGATAAATTCAAGGGCTGCAAACAAGCATTCCCAGCCTTCCTCCCACCACTTCATTATCGTGGACCTGTCGGGACTTTCAGGTTCAAATTCAGCGTCCCTTTGCCTCCACGGCTTCTCTCCATCGGTGGTAAGGAAGTCAGTCCACCTACTCATCATATTCCCCCATAGGTGCTTCACTATTGCGGACACGCTATTGGTGTCTTCATTCGCCGCCCAATTAAGCTGGTCATCACCTATTTGGAGCATTGCTTTTTCACCGAGTGCCTTATACATTTTGAATTGTCTTTTGGCACTGTCCAGATAATTTATCATAGTTCAGAATTTATGTAACGCTATAACAGACGTAACAACTTGAGCACATGCTTTATTGCACTACCTAACCATAACAAAGGTACTAAAAACAGAAAAAACGGGTTTAGGCGTGGAAGGCGGCCGTATGCGCGCATTTCACCAATTCGCATGGCAATGCGATTGGCACTTATACCACCTTCTGATGTGATGGGGCGATACAATCGTGTAAATGGGAAATCAAGATAATAAGCGCGGTGCCGGTACGCGATACGCAACCACAGGTCATAATCCTCGCAGTACCTCATGTCTGTTGCAAAGCGGAAATGACGTTCGTTTTTCAGGACGACGCACGAAGTGGAGATGACATTGCCGGCCAACAGTCTAATGTAACTCAGCTTCCGGGGATTAAGGTCCCAATCCTTACCTGGCCTATCCATCGGTGCAAGTGAATAACCGTGGTACAGAAATGCTATGTCAGGCCTGTTGCGGAGCACCTTGGTGACTGCATCTATTTTGCCTGGTCCCCAAGAATCGTCAGCATCGAGAAAAGCGATATAGTCGCCGTTTGCAGCCGCCATACCTGCATTACGGGCAACCGAGCTGCCGGAATTATTTTGCAATGAGATCAGCTTTAAATTGTTGCGATACTGACCTTCAACCAACTGAACGGTTCCATCAATACTGGCATCGTCTACAACAATTACTTCAAGATCGCCATATCCCTGAGCCATAACCGAATCAACGGCGCGACATATTGTATCCGCACCATTATAAACAGGTATGATCACGCTTAATCTCATTTCCAAAGATAATCGTAAGTAGATATCAAAGTTTTTGCCTGCTCCTGCCAGCAATACACCTCACGTGCTTTAAGGCAATTCTGTTGTAAACGGCTATAATATTCATCATCTGTGAGCATTATGTTCAATGCATCTGAAATAACCTTCGGGTCGAGAGTATCTATCAGACGAGCGATCTCAAATTGACCATTTACTTTCTGATATTCCGGGTAACTGATACAAAGCTGCGGCACAGCCGAATGCATGTAGTCAAAAAAGCGATTAGCAAGCGATAGTCTGTTACTCAGACTTGTATCTTCAAACAGCGTGATGCCAATGTATGCATTTACAGTATAGTTCACCAGTTCGGCAGGTGGTACATACCCTTTGAAGATCACTTTTTCAGTAACCCCATGTTGTTGAGCAAGCGCTACAGCCTCTGCGTAAAAGTTCCCTTCACCGCATATAATAAGACGCGCATTAACATTCTTCATCGCCGGTATCAACTGTTCGAAACACCGACCAACATTTACGGCACCCTGATATAAAACGTACTTCTCCGGCTTATCGGGAATCTCAAAGGGACGCAGTATTGTTGCATTCCTTACAACGCCGTAATTAACCCCATACCGAGCCTTGAAGTCTTCAGCGTAACATTCACCTATTGTGTACCCAATAGGGAATTTGGAAATAGTATGATGGGCGATCCACAGCCACATTTTGTGTACAGCAGGCCTTGTAATCACTTCACGAAGGTCAGTAAAGATCTCATGTGCATCATGCACTCTTTTAAGACCACGAATGCGTGAGACATAATAGACAGGCAGAATAGTATCAAGATCAATAGCACACAAAACATCTGCCTTTCTGAAAAGAAGAAAAAAGAACAAATTGAACCAATAATGTGCATACATTAATTTGCCCTGCTCCACCATTATCGGTAAACGGACCTGTTTGAAAGGTCGATCGATGAGGGGTTTGCTCTTTTCCCGTTTGAAGCCCACCAGGGTGACATCATAGCCTGCCTCCGTCAACGTAGTGCATATACGTATCATGCGCTGATCGTAATTGAGATCATTGGTAACTGTGCAGACTATTCTTTTGGGTTGCATTTGCGTAGTTGTAAAGATAATACGGTTTGCAGTAGTTTTTTCAGGCAATTAGCCACATAAAAAAGGGCCATTCTGCTTTAGAATGGCCCAACAATAAGTTATTCAAAACCTATCGGTCTTGATTGAACTTTGAAGAAGTGTTAGTTGCGCGACGGCGAAGTTTAAGATCATTGTTCTTGGCATACTTAATGAATGTCTTGTCAAGACCAAAAGAGTCATCACCATACACATAGATCGTGCTTCCGGTCAGGTTCTTGAATGTACGGCGGGCGAGCAACTCTCTTTCTTTTTCATATTGAATGTCTATCGCCTCAAGTGTGCCGGATAACTTTGAATTCACAATATTAAAGTAACCCATGTATCTCGCGTGACTTGCACCTTCAAAGAACGTAATGAAAGACATTTTTGCAACTACAGGATCGTCAACATAGCTGAATTTGCCCAGGAAACCATTGAAGAACTCAATGACACCTTTATAATCAGCCTGATTTATCGCACCACATTTCGCTACAATGTGATTTTTCAGGAAGTAATCATAATCCCGCATGTTAAACGTGTCAAGATATTCGACAAGCGTGAACTTACGGGTAGCAAGACCACTCATCAATTTCTCATGACGAGCCATTTCCATTGAAACTTTTTTCTCGTCCTTTACTTTCAATTGGATCAGCGCACCGTTGTCCAAATTGCACTCGCGTGCCCACCATGTTGCGATAAGACCTTCTTTGGCCTTGTTCATCACAAGCGTTGAGCGGATAGCCGCAGCATGGTTAAGATCTCCTTTAGTCTCCCATTTAGTACTTACAGACGGTACATTTGCAGTACGAATCAACAAATATCCCCATTCGCCGGATGACAGGTCCACTACTTTACCTCCGTTTATATTCGCCTGGTTCTTATAGTTTTTCGTGAAACCCGCCAGATCATTTCCGTTATTATCAAAAACCGCACACTCTCCGCATGGATAAAGATTTTTGCATGTTTTCTGTGCGAAAACAGTACCTGCGGAGAGGGAAACAAGGGCTACCCCTGCTATGTGAACTGCTTTTATTTTACTCAGTAGAGACATATTATCGTGATGTTACGGAATGGTGTGCGTTGTAAAAGATACGAATAAGGAGCCAAGTTAGTAAAAAAGTGTTTGAAAATAAAAGCATGGCTTAAGAAATGCCGAAAATGTCATAACCGCGGAATCAATCGGCGGTATCAGAGAATTGACTTAAAATAAAAAACGCCCCGTCTTCGGGGCGTTTCTTTATCTGTAATATGAAGTTGAAATTACTTCTTACCACCTTTAGCTGCTGCAGCCGCCTCACTGTCTGCCTGACGCAAAGCACGAGTTGTAACAACTGATGCGATCGGAATACGTGGTGAGTTCAGAATCTCCATGTTCTCAGCAACTACATCCTGCACGCGGATATTGCCATGCAATTGGAGGTTGTCGATCTTCACTTCGATGCTTTCTTTCAGATATTTAGGGAAAGTACGCACGTTCAATGACTTGATCTTCAGTTCAAGTCGACCACCGTCTTTCACACCCTGTGCCTGGCCCGTGAAATTCAGAGGCAATGTTGCAACAACCTTGCGGTCTTCAACCAGCTCCAGAAGGTCAACGTGGCTCAACTCGTCGGTAAGCACGTCAAACTGCAGATCTTTCATGATCGTGCGGTAAGTTTTACCATCGACAGATATCTCAGCGATCTGGAATTCCGGCGTGTACACCAATGGACGAAATGCCATCAATGGCGCAGAGAAATGGATAGTTTCGTTTCCACCGTAGATAACAGCAGGAACATTGCCTTCAGAACGAATCTGGCGCGTAGCTTTTTTGCCCAATTCGCTTCTTTTTTTACCTTCAATTTTTACACTTTTCATTTTTAGTGTTTTTTTGATCTTTCAGCGCCGGTCGATATTCCGCCAAACATCCGGTCGTTGAAATAGTTTTTAATAATAAAGGTTTTCCCTGTCAATTCGGGAGGCGGATTTTTTTGTATAAACAGTCGTTATTATATTACTTCTATATCTTTATAAGCTTACTTTTTCTTACTGTGCAAGAACAGCGAACTAATTGATTTATTTTCAAATGTATTTCTGATCGCAACGGCAAACAACTCAGCTGTTGAAAGGACCTTAATCTTGTCGATCTGCTTTTTCAATGGTATCGTATCACACACAACCAACTCCTCGAGCATTGAATTAGCAATATTCTCATAAGCATTACCACTTAATACCGGATGCGTACAGAATGCACGAACAGACAGGGCACCACGCTCCCTGAGTATCTGTGCCGATTTACTAAGTGTGCCGGCCGTATCACATATGTCATCGATCAGTACAACATTCCTGCCTGAAACATCACCAATCACTGTCATTGCTGCAATTTCGTTGGCACGTTTCCTCTGCTTGTCGCAGATTACCATATCAACTTCGAAATACTTAGCTACCTCACGTACACGATTAGTGCTACCAACGTCAGGCGAAGCGAATATCAGGTTGTCTATTTTAAGATTCTCTATGTAAGGGATAAAAATTGCCGATGCATCGAGGTGATCAACAGGAATATCAAAGAATCCCTGAATCTGAGGAGCATGAAGATCCATAGTCATTACCCGGTCTGCGCCAGCCTCAGTAAGAAGGTTTGCAACGAGTTTTGATGCTATCGCGACCCTGGGCTTATCTTTTCTATCCTGACGGGCGAATCCAAAATACGGGATTACAGCAGTGATATACCCTGCTGATGCTCTGCGTGCCGCGTCGATCATCATCAGCAATTCCATCAGGTTGTCAGAAGGTGCAAACGTGGATTGCACTAAAAAAACATAATCACCACGGATCGACTCCTGAAATACCGGTTGAAACTCACCGTCGCTGAACTTCTGAATAGTAAGCGCACCAAGGGGTTTGCCGTATGCTTTCGCTATCTGCTCCGCTAAGTAAGTTGAACCTGTACCTGAAAAAATCTTTACTGAAGAATCCATAAACGCCAAATGGACTGCAAAGGTATGGAAACACAACAAAAAAATAACGAAATGACTCGAAAAAACCTGAAAAATCGCTTTGGCACTACGCTGTCAAAATTTCACCAATTCTGAATTAACCATATTGATCCAAATGTGCATTCCATCGTTACTCCAGTGAGTGTCTCCTTTTCGGTAAAAAATACCAGGTTTAGGTGACGAGGAAAAAACAGAGAACAAATCAAACACCTTTACCTTCAACATAGAATTCTTCTGTATACGAGGAAGTAGCTCGTTATAACCGTCAGGTTGCAATATCGTTGCAGGGTTAGGTATGAACGAAAAATATACCTCATCATAACCCTTCGCTCTGAAATGATCATATAAGAAATTCATCTTCCTGACACAAAACTCTACTTCCGCATCAGTAACCATTGCATAGCTACTGAACCTGCCGATTGGTGCTACTGTTGATCTGAAGAAAAGATGCTTGGAATCCTTCGATAACACAGTGTTGCCGCTGCCTCTGCCAAACACCTTCAAAACGAGCGAAGCCTTCGCCATTCTGATGGGATTCATAAAATTGAAGTGAAACAACAGATATTCAATATTTCTATTCGTGAATGCAGCGTAACTTTTCACACCATCGCCGCCACCTGCGGCAAAACTGCGGGGAGGTGGCGGAGAAGAAAAATCCTTTGTAACATGCAATATTTCTCTTACATAGCGTTCAGTCATCTCGATAATGAGTATATTCGTCTTTCCAGCTTTCGGTTGAAAGGGAAAAGCCTGGGTGACACGGGATTTTTCGAGCGATGATATATTACAGAAAACCGAATCAGGTATGTCCCGTGTATAGCTATCTCCCAATATACAAAGCGCGACATTTCCCTGTCCACAGCCCTTAGGACGATCGTATGTGTAATTCTTCCGTTCCAAATAGATCTTTTCGTTGTCCAGATTGGACTGAGATACCAGATCACCCCACGGAGAATGGTATATCATATACCACTTCCTGTCGCCACCGTGAACGTTATGCCAATTCCAAACGGCAAACACAAACCACTTGGATGATGCGGCCAACATAATCACTAGCCCCACCACGAGGACAGTATTAGCGCATATGGTTTTAAACTTCCTCAAAACTGAAAATAAATGAATTTAGTTTCGCTAACTACGCCAAGAAAGTAGCAGACAATAACGGCCATACAGATAGTGAAATAAAACAATATATCACTTGTAAAATAGAACCTCTTAATCCTGGCTTCCGCAACAAACATAAATACCAACACCAAAATTGCAAGCAGAAACTCGCTTGAATTCAATCCAATTGACAGACTAGTGCCCGAAAACGCGAAAATGCCCCCTATGAAATGCAAGGCATCATTTATCGTCGGTGCTCGAAAGAAAATCCATAGAAGAGTTACTAAGATAAATGTGGCCACTACACGAATGACAGCCATATTCCTGCCACCTTTTGCCATTCCACTATTGATGTTCTTCAGCCCGGGAAATACTGAAACGAAAAAGCCGTGCAAAACACTCCACAAACCAAATGTCCAGTTGGCGCCATGCCACAATCCGCTGAGAATAAAAACCACAAAAACGTTGAACCTAGTTCGGATGGCCCCTCTCCTGTTTCCGCCCAGAGGTATGTACAAGTAATCACGAAGCCACGTTGACAGAGAAATATGCCATCTTTTCCAGAAATCGGCAAGTCCTTGTGCACCATAGGGGTTCCGGAAGTTCTCCATTAATTTCACGCCCATGACCTTAGATGCACCGATCGCGATATCCGAATAGCCGGAAAAATCACAGTATATCTGCACCGAGTAGGCGACAGCGCCGATGGCGAGTGTAAGCGAAGACTGTTCAGCATGAGTATCGTAAACTTGATCCACTATCATTGCTACCCTTTCGGCAACGACCATTTTTTTGAAAAAGCCCCAAGACATTCGTAACAGTCCTTCCTTGACATTGTTCCAGTCATATGGTCTGAACTCATGAAACTGGTGCAGCATATTCTGCGGACGTTCAATAGGGCCTGCAACCAACTGAGGGTAATACATGACATACAGCGCATACACTGCCATATCCTTCTCGGCGTGTTGGTTTCCTCTGTAAACCTCAATGGTATAACTGAGTGCCTGAAAAGTATGAAACGACAAACCAATAGGCAATAGCAGATCGAGATAAGGCAATTTGACCGATGGGAACAAAGCATGCACAAACGGCTGCATAGTGGCTGACAAAAAATCAAAGTACTTGAAGAAAACAAGCACACCCAGATTGGCCACTATACTTCCTGACAATATCAGCTTCCTGGCTCTGCCATCAGTTCGCTCCATCCACAAGCCCGCGTAATAGTCTACCAGAATGGTAAAAAAAAGTATCAAGATGTAAACGGGAATAAACATCATGTAGAAATAGCAACTTGACAGTAAAAGGAGCCAAACCCTTGACTGCTGATTTCTCAGCCGGAAGAACCACACCGTGACCACGATAAAGAACACCAGAAAGTGAAGAGAATTGAAAACCATGGTACTTTTTGCGTCGAGAGAGAATATTCCGCGTGTACGACCGAATTGATCGAAACACTTGGCACAATATACCTCAAAGAAAAAAAACTACAATGCCTGTAAGCCGGATTCTGTATTTCCGCCTAAGCGGAAACGATCACCATTTATCTGGGACAATACTCACGCACTGCCTCACGCTGCCAACCCACATGCATCGGGCGAGCTACCCTCAGGCGCATGCTTATTTGGCATTTCAGCACACAAGGTTTACCCGCAAACCATGTTGCCATGATAAGCTGTAGTCTCTTACACTACATTTTCACCCTTACCCTCTCAAGCCAGTTTGACATTAAGCCAAACAGTTTGGTACAGGCGGTAATTTTCTGTGGCACTGTCTGTCACCGGTATGTTCTACCAATGCCTACCCGTTAGGTAGTGTGCTGCTCTTTGCTGTCCGGACTTTCCTCCGCAAATATTGAATCGCGGCGGTGATCCGGCATTGTAGCGAGACAAATGTACGTAAGTGACAGTTGATTATGCTTGTGACGCAGAAAGTATGATATCAATTTTGTCGCATTTAAACCTTGTGAATGTCGAAATACACCTTGAATGTTCTCACTAAGTATATGCACCTTTGCAATACAATCATCTCTCAAACAGAACAAAAAATGGAACAGGAAAACAAAAAGATAACGATATCGGCGAACATTAATGCTTCGGCTGAAAAGGTTTGGACCTGCTGGAATGAACCAACACATATAACCAAGTGGTGCAGCGCGTCGCCGGACTGGCATACACCAAAAGCGGAAAACGACCTGCATATAGGTGGACGATTTCTGACAAGAATGGAAGCTAAAGACGGCAGCTTCGGGTTCGACTTCAGCGGCACCTATACCGACGTTGTAACGCAGAGCAGTATCACTTACACACTGGACGACAACAGAACGGTTGCAATCCATTTCACCACACAAAATGGTGTAACCAGTATTGTGGAGACATTCGAAATGGAAAATGAGAATCCGGAAGAAATGCAACGCATGGGTTGGCAGGCAATATTGGACAATTTTAAGAATTATGTTGAGTTGATGAAATAATACATATATTCTCGCTACCTTACGCATACAAAACACACGCTACATGACTATAGTTATTACGATTGCCTGCATACTTGCGTTGATATTGACCTTTGCTGCAATTGGCAACAAACAACTGAATATTGAAAGAAGTATTGTCGTTAATAAGCCAACGGAAGAAGTATTCAGCATCATACGACTATTGCGCAACCACGATAAATTCAATATGTGGATGATGATGGACCCTGACATGAAAAAAGAATTCCACGGCATTGACGGGGAAATCGGTTTCGTGTACGCCTGGGACAGCACCAATCAACGAAACGTGGGTGCAGGGGAACAGAAAATAGTTTCAATTGAAGTCAACCGATCTATCGCATACGAGCTAAAATTTATAAGGCCAATGCAGGATGTTGCTGCTGTAACGATCCAAACGAATACGTTGGCCGATGATAACACACAAGTTTCATGGGGCTTCAATAGCACCATGAAGTTTCCAATGAACATCATGAAGCCATTGATGAAAAAAATGCTTAACAAAAGCCTCGATCAGAGCCTGAATAACTTAAAAAACCTGATCGAGCGATAAGAATAGAAATTAAAAAATATTGAACATGAAAAGAACGAAAACTCTGTACTGGGTATTCACCGTATTGTTCTCTGCAGCTATGATCTTTACTGCAGTGCCCGATGTACTGTTATCGGCAGATGCTGTGACGTTTATGAAAGATCATCTCGGCTTCCCCAACTACTTTACGTTTTTCATAGGTGTAGCCAAAATATTGGGCTCGTTAGTAATACTCATTCCCGGATTGAAAATACTAAAAGAATGGGCATATGCCGGGCTGGTTTTTGACCTTGCCGGGGCGATATACTCAGTAATTTCAGTTGATGGATTTCAGCCACAAATGCTCATAATGCTCATTTGGGTTGTTCTTTTTGTTTTGTCTTATGTCTTCTACCGAAAAACATCGGTACAAGAATAAATACCGGAGATTGAGTATGGAGCGAATAAAATTCCAGACGACAGACGAATATATTTCGACGTTTTCAGGGGTTACAGAACAACACCTGAAAAAGATGCGATCTATTGTGCGCAAAGCTTGTCCAGATGCGAAAGAAGTGATAAGCTACAATATGCCCGCCGTTTATCAGCAGGGAGTGCTGGTCTACTATGCGGGATACAAGCAGCACATAGGGTTCTACCCCACCGGTTCGGGCATAGAGCACTTCAAAAACTTATTGGCAGACTACAAATGGTCAAAGGGTGCAATTCAATTTCCGCTTGACATGCCATTGCCTCAAGATTTGATCACCGAAATTGTAAAATTCCGGCTAAAAGAGAATCACGAAAAGGCGCAGGCAAAATTGAAAAAAGTAAAATGATAGAGGTATTCAGAACAAACGTGGAAACACAAGAAGCTGCAACGTCCATCTGCGGAAGCTTATGCCGCAGACCGGGAATAGTTTCTGCCACGTTTGACCTTGACGACTGCGACAAGATCCTGAGAGTGGAGGGCAGCGAATTTGACGGCAACCTGATTAAAAACTTTGTCGAAAAAATGGGATACGAGTGTCAGGTATTGACCTGACAGAACGTACATCATATAAATCGAACCACATTGCCGTGAGCATGGGGCTTTGTCTTTAGATATACCCTGAACCATGTGCCTTTGTCCACCTGACTTTCCACTCCAATATGGCCGCCCATGCTATCAACCTGATACTTGGTAATGAATAAGCCTATTCCGGTAGCGTCACTATTGCCATGAAAGGTTTTGTACATTCCGAATAATTGATGTCTGTGCTTTTCCAGATCTATCCCTTTTCCGTTGTCCTTGATACTCAAAATAGTCTCATTACCTGATACCATCGTTGAAAATTCTATGGACGGACTCCTATCAGGATGGCGATATTTAATTGCATTACTTAAAAAGTTGTAAACGATGCTATCCATGTACGCAGGATTGGCATCTATGTACACAAAAGGACTAACTTTAATACTGATGTCGGCTCCGGCTTCTTTTATCTGTCGACCGAGAACCTCAACCGCCTTATTTACACATTCAAACAGATTCACCTCCTCAACAGGGATATCACCCATATTCTGAACGGCAACCACTTCAGAAAGGTTTTTTACAGTGGTTTTGAAAAGGGCAGAGAGTTCCTTTATGTTATCGAATATTACCTGTCTCTCCTGGTCGTTTTGCTCGTTTTCGTACAATTCGAGCAATCCCTCAAGATTGAACGTATATCCTCTCAGGTCATGCGTAACAATATTAGCGAAGTTCAACAAGCTCTTGTTCTGCGCTTTTATTGTGTCATTTGACTTTTTTATCCGCTTCTCCAATTCCTTGACCGGGGTAATATCTGCAGCATGCATCACAAAGCCCCTAACGGCATCCTCATCAACATCCGGAAAGAAACTGACCTGCAGATAACGTTTAGTTTTCTTGCCTGGAGCCTGCATCACGAGCACCAATTCCTGAGAGCTGCCATCAAGGGCTGCACTGACATGTGGTTCGTAAGGGCCATAAGCGTCGCCGAAGAGATCAGTGATAGAGATATTATTTACCATCTCATCCTTCTTCTTCCCAAACCATTCAAGATAAGATTCGTTAGCGTATCGGCAGATGAGCTGCCTATCCCAATAGGCAAGCATTGCAGGCACTGTATCGGCGACCATAAGCCCGAGTGCAGTTGGTGTTGATTTCATTTTTCGTTGGGTTAGTCGATCGAACAACACATACTACCATCTTCCACATTGTAAAAATAATAACATTTTACCAAGAATAACACAAGAATAATTGCGGGCAGTAAAAGCCTATGAGAATTGTTAGTTTGGATAGGTTTTTGAATAAAAAAAGACAAACCGAAGTTTGTCTTTTTCATGTGCGGCAAAGGAGATTCGAACTCCCACGCCCGTTACAGGCGCTACCACCTCAAAGTAGTGCGTCTACCAATTTCGCCATCGCCGCATCTGAGGGAGCGCAAAAGTATGAATTTATACGAATAATCCAAAAAATTCCCACTCATTATTTCACGAGGATGATACTTGCCGAATTACCTTTTTTATTAAATGCAGTCAGTCGGTGCACCTGTTCACCATCGGTCAGCTGCAATTCGGCCGTATTCGGTGGATTTGCCCCTTCTTGTCCGGCTACAATTGTGATTGTGGTTAATTTTTCTGACACGGAAAGATTAAACTTCCTACGTTCTGCAGTCAACACATAATCTGTCAGCAACGGTTTGCCATTTACCAACACACTCACAACGTCCCCATCTTCCAGCCCGCCATCCCAGAGTTCCAAAATACATGAACCGGTTTGCCACTCTATTCGCTTGTCGCGACCTGCAGTCACCTCGGCTGCATTAAAGATTGCAGCGTCAACTGAATCCTTTTGTACTGGCATTTGCGGAGCAGGTAGCAATGCGGCACACTCACTCTCGGGCGCTTCGAGCGACACACTACCCTGACTGCAAGGATTGTTTTTTCTGTCCTTGCCTACAAATGCCCCTGACAGCACATAACGACCTTTTTTCAACTTCCATTTCAAAATAGAGTTGAAATAGCACATCTCGATTGAATCGGGCAACTTACCAACCGGGCCGGTTTCGGCTAGAACCATGATGTTCTTGTCTTTGTTGATCACGCCCTTTATCCTTGCCTTCAGCTCTTTACCATCCTGGGTAGTGATTGAAACACCCTTAATATTCACTCCGGCAACATCAAGCGACAATCGATATGGAAGCGTCTCTCCGTCTTTGATCTGCATTTTGCCTGTAAACGTACAGTGCTGCGCAGATAGGGCATTCGTCAAAGCGATAAACAGAATAGAAATAAACAGGGTCCTCATTGTTCGTTTTTTGTCCTCATTGACTTGTATATCTTTATTGCACTCATCAGAACGATCACAAGTAGCACCAGCCCCCCCAGCCCCCAAACCAAACTGATTCCATGCTTCACAGTTGCCAGCATTACGATAGCAACCAGGAATACTGTAGCAACTTCATTCCAAACCCTCAACTTACCCGAAGAAAAACGAAAAATCCCGGACATCTGCTGCTTAAAGATGGCGTGGAGAGACAGATGATATAGATACAACCCGACCACAAAACCGAGCTTGATTGCCAGCCAGTTATCGACAGCCCCCAGCATATACCACATCAAAGGGCCAAAAATCAGGGTTAGGATCGCAGAAGGCCAGGTGATGCCATACCACAATCGACGTATCATGATACCTAGTTGCTGTTGCAATATCATTCTTTCAGGCTCAGGTTTATCATTTGCTTCTGCATTGTAAATAAACAACCGCACGATATAAAACATACCGCTAAACCAGGTTACAACAAATATTATATGGAGTGCCTTGACGTATAAGTACATATTGAGGGCTCAAAAGTACGGATTCAATTCGGGATAGGATTGCAACGTCAGGTATCAGCGCATGCTGTTCTGCCAGTCTTCCTTCCTGAGAGAAAAGACAAAAGTATCCAGAAATGCCCCGTTCCAACACCTGTTCTGCCGAAAATACCCCTCACGCAAAAATCCTTTATGCTCCAGCAAAGCAACCGACGGACCGTTGCCCGGAGTAACAATTGCCTCAACCGAATTCAACTCCATTTCGCTGAATCCATACGTAAGCACGGCAGTAATTGCCTCGGACATGATACCCTTTCCATGAAAGGATGGATGCAAAAGGTACCCGATCTCTGCCCGATAATGTTCTTTCATCAATAAATGAAAACTTACGGAGCCAATGTACTCGTCAGCCCCCTTAAGGGTAACCGCCCATTCTATGCCTGCGTTGTCTTCGATCATCTTGTGGATTTTTCCAATCAGGGCCTTAACATCATCGATTGAAGTCGGCCTGGGTCTGTCAATGAACCGCATTACCTCGTCGTGACTGCGCAAATAGAATAATGACGGGGTATCCGTCAATTCGGTCCGGCGTAGGACCAGCCGCTCAGTAACAAGAACAGGAAAAGGTGAAAAGTTTACTTGTAGCATTTCCGCAAGTTACACTATCCCTCCAACACCCCCTATCAGGTCGGCCCACGATGGTGATCTGTATCACTCCATTTTACCCCGATGGCCCATACATTTGCGATACTCGAAACAAATGGAAAAGACAGACCTCAAAAAGCAGTATAAGCAGCTTTACAGCTGTTCTGCCAAATCGCCGGTGGTAGTAGACGTGCCGGAAATGCAATTCCTAATGTATGACGGAAAAGGCGCGCCTGACAGCCCCCGAGTTCGCCCGGGCTATTGAAGCGTTGTATAGCCTGTCATACACTATCAAATTTGCTTGCAAAAGAGGCCCTCTCCAGATAGATTACGGAGTGATGCCACTTGAAGGACTGTGGTGGGCTGATGATATGAATGATTTTTCATCGGGCAACAAACAAAACTGGAAATGGACTTTGATGATCATGCAGCCCGACTTTATTACAGAAGATATCGTAGCCCAAGCCAAGGCACAACTAAAAAACAAGAAGAATCCGAAAGGTGTTGATTCTGTAAGATTCAAAAAAATACACGAAGGAAAATGTGCTCAGATAATGCACATTGGCCCGTTCAGTGAGGAAGCTGCAACAATCGCCAAATTGCACGCATTCATTGGTTCGGCAGGTCACAAACTGAGTGGTAAACACAGAGAGATCTACCTCAGCGATATGAGACGAACTGCTCCGGAGAAATTAAAAACAATTATCAGGCAACCGTTTCTACCCTAATTTTACTTCTTACACCCAATATGCGTTTTGAACACTATACCGGCACGCAACTTAAGACGATCACATTAGCAATCAGCTTTGTGCTAATGATTGCATCATTGAATCTGCACAGTCAAACGCTCATTCACCCGACCCTGACGGCACATTTCCACAAGAACTTTGGAAACGACTACTGGCGTAACAGACCCGCACTATACGACGACTTATGCAAAAGAGTAATACTGATCGCCGACACAGCTAACCGTTTTGGCGGTTCTATGGGTGGGTATCACAGATCACAATTGGCTGACGCTGCAAAGGAAAGTCGACCTTTTTCAACAAAAGACAGCTACCTGCTCACCGATGCCCTTTTGGGAGTTGCCCGCGACTTGCAAAGAGGAGCCGACATCAATAAATGGATAAGCAATGACGAAATTTCACCTGTGTATTCAAAAAAGGACGACTCTGCCCTACTCGCCGGAATCGCTGGCATAAGTAGCACTGCAGCATTAGATTCATTTCTGATTTCACTGGAACCACACACTAAAGAATACGCGCTCCTAAAGAATGAACTCATAACTCAGGTCAAATCAGGAAACACTGATAAAGCGGCCAAAGTGACTGCTACGATCAACCAATACAGATGGATAGCCCATTTTAACTTCGGCAAGTACATTGTCGTTAATATAGCCGCCTCAACCCTATACTATTTTGAGACCGACAGCATGAAACTGCAAATGAAAGTGGTGACGGGCAAGCCAAAAACAAAAACACCGAGATTTTCTACGTGGTGCTATGAAGTGGTGTTATATCCGTACTGGAACGTCCCCAGAAGCATTGCTGTTAAAGAAATACTACCCAAAGTAAAAGCCAACCCCAAAACGTTGGATGAAATGAACATGCAGGTCCTGGACAGAAGGGGTCGCGAGATCAACACGTCTGCAGTGAATTGGAACACTTACAATTCGTCGAACTTTCCTTACACATTCAGGCAATGCACCGGCTGCGACAATTCGCTGGGGGTAATAAAATTCAATCTCACCGACCCTTTTCACGTATACATGCACGACACCAACTACAAACTTGCGTTTCTGCGTAATACATGGTTTCTGAGCCACGGCTGCATCAGGTTGGAAAAACCCATCGAACTTGCAAACAAACTTCTTAACAACCGTGTCGACACAAATCTCATCAACGCTTGCATCGAGGGACTGGAGCCCATTACTTTAAAAACAGACAACAAAGTACCTGTATTTGTTGTTTATCTACCTGCGGGTATCGAAAACGACTCTATTGCCTATTACCACGACGTTTACAAACTTTTTACTGCGCAAAAAATCAAATAACATTTGCCCTTGTGCCTTGCTACTCCTTTTTCCCGGGTGGCACCTCCTGCGGTAAAGGCCTGGTCGAGGGATCACGGTCAGGCTTCACTTCCGGACGCGGTTGCGGCTGCCCCGGCTCCTGAGGATGAATGGGCTTTATCTCAGGCTGCGACGGCCTTGGATTGATCTCCGGATTTGTTGTGTTGTTATGCATGGAATCCACTTTCAACAAATTTCGGACAAATAATCGGAGAACCCACTAATCATGGTCACTTGCCGCTGATTTTCTCCGACCCAAGGAAATACTATGAACTTAAAAAACGCCGTTATCTTTGCTGCAAGATGATAAGAATAGGAAAAATTGTTGCAACCCACGGCCTCACCGGTTCTTTGGTGATGACAAACATCACGAATGACTCAAAATGGCTGAAAAAGGGGGCGGTGCTAATGGTAGAAATGCAGAAGGGAAGTTTCATTCCTCATTTTGTAGCAAGCTGCAAAACAACGCATCCCGATGAATTCCTTATCACAATTGAAGAAATTGACACTCAGGCTGCAGCCAAAAAACTGGTAACAAAGCACGTATACGTAGACGAGTCACTACTTGCAGGATTGGTACAGGAATCTCCTTTGATGTGGATAGGTTTCACCGTCATCGATGCCCATTACGGAAACATTGGCAAGATCGAAGACGTGATGCAAACGGGCGCTCAGTGGATCGGAAAGATTGATTACAAGGGAAATGAAGCATTGATACCGTTGGTTGATGCTACCCTCGACGGAATAGATGTGAAGGAGAAAATCCTCAAGACTAATCTTCCGGAGGGCCTCCTGGAAGTGTATAACTAAAGAAACATAGAATGAGAATAGATATTATTACAGTGGTTCCCGATCTGTTGGAAAGCCCGTTCAGCCACTCGATGATGAAAAGGGCAAAAGACCGGGGACTGCTTGAGATACATACACACAACCTGCGCGACTACACCCCATATAAACAGGGGCAGGTTGATGACTACCAGTTTGGGGGTGGTGCCGGAATGGTCATGATGCCCGAACCGTTGGCGATCCTTTTGGATAAACTAATGGCTGAGCGCACCTATGAAGATATCATTTACATGACCCCCGACGGAAACTTGTTCGACCAGAAAACAGCAAACACTTTGTCGCTTAGAGAAAACATGATCATCATCTGCGGCCACTACAAAGGAATTGACGACCGGATCAGGCAACACTTTGTAACACGCGAGATCTCGATTGGCGATTACGTATTGAGCGGAGGGGAACTGGCGGCGGCTGTTGTTGTTGATGCAGTAGGCAGGCTGATACCGGGAGTCCTTAACGATGAGACGTCAGCCCTGTTCGATTCATTTCAGGATGGGCTGTTAGCGCCTCCAGTATATACAAGACCAGCCGACTTCAGAGGGTGGACAGTGCCTGACGTTTTATTGTGCGGAGACCCGAAAAAGATTGAAAATTGGCGGTATGAGGAATCACTGAAACGCACGAAAGAACGTCGGCCGAACCTGTTGGATGACGTCCACTAGGCCTCAAGAAAACTTTACACCATAAATCTGCTCTATAAATGACGCTCAAGTCGATATTTATTTTCCTACTGCCACTGACCTTTGCAGTTGCATGTAACAAAAAGAAAAGCAATCCCGTGCCTACACGGATGGCATTTGCCCTGAATGGTGACACCATCTGGACAACAAATGACGTGCGTACGGACAATCCTCAGAATGGGAACATCTTTATCACCGGCACAACAGCCGACGGGCAGAAAAGTATGAGCATTGGATTGACCGGATATACAGGTACAAAGAAGACTTTTCTGGTGGATTACAGAGGCCCCGGCGGGAATATGACCGGCAACACGGGCATGTACAAAGACGGAACAACCGGCATCACTGCCCGAACCGGTAAAATCGTGATCACCGAGGTGAACGGCGACATTTTAAGAGGATATTTCGACCTCCACTTCCTGCAGGATGACATGAAAGGAACCTTCCTGACCTCGTCAAAGTAGTTTAGCGTATGGCGACATCGAGTAACTTTTTGTCGCCGAGATAACCTTCAAGCACGTCGGAGGTAACAACGGGGCCAACTCCTGCCGGTGTACCTGTAAATATCAGATCGCCAATGTTCAGCGTAAAGAACTGAGATGCATATTCAATGATCTTGTCGACGGAAAATATCATCTGCGATGTAATACCCACCTGAACTGTTTCCCCGTTTTTATCAAGCCTGAATTGAATATCGCCCGAAATGCCACCTACAGGAGAGGGAATGAACTCGCCAACCACGGCCGATCCGTCAAATGCTTTTGCTATCTCCCACGGTAATCCTTTTTTCTGCTGCTCCCTTTGTATATCCCTCGCCGTAAAGTCGATACCGACAGTCATTGAATCAAAATAATTGTGAGCCTGTCTTGCCTGAACATATTTACCGTTTTTGCAGATCCTGATAACCAACTCGCACTCATAGTGCAGATCATCCGTAAATTCGGGGTATAGGAATGGTTTGCCGGGTAGTAATATTGCCGACTTAGGTTTCATAAACAGAACCGGCGTTGTTGGGAGGTCATTTTTCAGCTCTTTCGCATGATCTGCGTAATTTCGTCCGACACAAATAATTTTCATAATAAGGAGGTGTTTTATGAGCCATGTAAAAATACAATTTCCAGAGCACAATCCATTAGGAGTAGTCCTTATACCGGTACGGATCAGCGATATAAACTATGGCAACCACGTTGGTAACGATTCAATTCTCTCTATCATTCACGAGGCGCGCATGCTGGTGTTGGCACAGAACAACTACACGGAAATGAATGCCGGTGGAAACAGCATGATAATGGCCGACGTAATGATCGCTTATAAGGCTGAAGCGTTTTACGGAGACACACTGGAAGTGGAGGTTTTTGCAACAGAAGTGACTAGCGTGCGCTTTGACTTGCTGTATCGTATCCGGACCAGCAGGGCAGGAAAGGAAATAGAAATAGCCCATGCTAAGACAGGAATGGTGTGTTTTGACTATAAAAACAGGACGGTTGCGCCAATGACTCCTTTACTTGAACAATACCTTAGCAGGCGCTGAAAACAATGGACAAATACACTACTATAATTGAAGAAAGTACCGCCGATTTCAGAGACAGGGGAAGTAAATTTCTGGCATATGCATATCCTGTCCAGACGCTTGCACAGATCAAAGACCGGGTAAGTCGGTTAAAAAAAGAACACCCCAAAGCTGTTCACCATTGTTTGGCATGGCGCATTGGCACTGATGGCACCCAATACAGAGCTAATGATGACGGTGAACCCGCCGGTAGCGCAGGAAAACCAATACTAGGACAAATAGACAGCATGGGATTAACCAATGTACTGGTAGTAGTTGTCAGGTATTTTGGTGGCACGCTTCTCGGCGTACCCGGACTGATAAATGCATACAAAACAGCTACGGCCGATGCACTGACTCATTGCGCTAAAGCTGAAAAATGGATAGAACAGTTGTATGAAATAGAATTCGACTACCCCTCGATGGGTGAAGTACTTTACATTCTGAAGCAAAATGAAGCGAGCGTTTACAAACAAGAACTACAACTCTTCTGTGTCATAAAGGCCGGTATTCCGATCATTCACGAAGAGTTGTGTTTGGGTAAACTCACTCAAATCAGAGGTATCAAACTAAAAAAGATCAAGCCGGGAGAGCTGGAATAGCACCTACTCCAACTATCTGATGAGGTTGATAAGCTTTTTTTCGTCGGTGATGATCACCTTTCCGCTTTTGATATCAATTAGGTTTTCGCTCTTGAAGTCGCTCAAAGTCCTGATAAGCGACTCGGAAGCGGTACCCGCAATTGTAGCGAGATCGTCTCGGCTGATATCTATCTGAAACGGCTCCTTCTTATTGATATGATACTTTTTCTCGAGGCTTATCAATGCCTCCGCAACCTTTTTACGGAGCGTATTGTACGCAATGCCAAGGAGACTGTTTTCTTTATCTACCACGTTTTTCGCAAGCAGAGAAATGAACTTTTTCGCAACAGCGGGGTTGCTATTTACAAGATCTTCAAAGTCTTTCCTGGGTATCAAGGCAAGTTCGCACTCTTCCATGGTCTCGGCATTTTCTTTGTATGCCCCACCCTCCAGCAACGTTGTGTATCCAAAAAAGTCACCGCTATTGTAAAGATCCATCACTAGGTCCTTGCCATCTTCGTGTGTTTTGAAAGTCTTTATTTTCCCCTTGATTATGTAGTATAAATAATGAGGATTCTGCCCCTCTTTAAAGACCAATTGTTTCTTTTTATAGGTATTGACATTACTCTCCTCAGCCAATTGCTCCAGCGTGCGTTTATTATCTATAGTAGAAATAAGTTCGTTCACCCCGGCAATGTCGGATGAAAGGGCTTTTTTTAGCACGCTGACTTTCCTCAACCTACTCTGAATGGCATGCAGCAACTCGTTTCCCGAAAACGGCTTGGTAATGTAGTCATCGGCACCCAATTCCATAGCTGCCCTGAAATCGCTACGCTCACTCTTTGAGGTGAGAAATATAAACGGAATATTCTGAGTCTTAGGATCCTTATGCAGTACATGCAATACACCATAGCCATCTATTCCGGGCATCATAATATCGCAAATGATCAGATCGGGTTCCTGAGCTTGCGCTGCTGCTATTCCTTCCTTGCCATTGGGCGCCATCAACACTTCATAGTCCGACAACGTGAGAATTTCAGCCACATTCTCTCTGATATCTTCGTTATCCTCAATTATCAATATCCTATGCATTATTTTTATTATTGAATGTTATTGTAAATTTTGTTCCATCACCGATCTTGCTCTCAAGATCAATGTTTCCACCCATTAATTCTGTGTATTTGTGCACAATATGAAGCCCAAGCCCGGTACCCTGAATGTTGGTTACATTTGATGACCTGAAAAACCGTTTGAACAGGTCCTTTCTGTCGTCATCCGGGATTCCAATACCCTGATCCTTCACACTTATGATTATTTTTTTACCTTTTATTTCAGTGTTGAGGCAAATTTCGGAACCTTCGTTGGAAAATTTCACCGCGTTGGACAATAAATTTGTTACAATATGTTTCATCATTGACTGGTCCAGAAACACCGTCTGTGACTTACCGCGATGACTATAATTTATGTGCTGTCCCTTTTTCAATAAGTGGTGAACATCCTGCATTACATCATGCATTTGTTCTTTAATGTCATAAGACCGGAAATTAGCATGAATGTCGCCCTCTTCGATCTTTCCTACTGATAAAAAGTCATTTAGAATTTCCGTGAGAGATGTCACCGATGCCACAATCCGCTGAATGTGTTTCTCGCGCTGTGGTTGTTCTTCCTCCTTTGTGTACCGCGACAATAAATAGGCGGAAGAGAGTACAGCACTAAGGGGCGTTCTGAACTCATGTGATGCCATGGACACAAATCGAGACTTCAACTCGTTCAATTCACGCTCTTTTTCGAGGGCCGACAATAGTTCGGTTTCAGCTTTCTTTTTCTCAGAAATATCGATGACGATACCAAGATAGTTTGACACCTCATGGTGCTGATCCCTGAGTGGTGTCATGTTCAATGATGCATAAAAAGTAGAACCATCTTTTCGCACCAAGTGCCATTCCTGGTTATTGCTCACGTTCAACGAAACCGCTGTAGCAAACACATCAAAACCTGGTTTCACTTTTCGGGAGCACAGTTCACTCAATTCCGCAGCTTTCTTTTCAAGTTCAGATGGCAGATGGAACTTCAATAAACTGATCTTATTGAGCACTTGAGAAGAAGTATAACCAAAGGCTTTCTCTGCAGCAGGATTGAAAAACTGGACAATTCCATTCACGTCACACACAAAAATGATCGCCCCCGCATGGTTCCAAATATTGTTCAAGAAAGTATTCACTCGCTCCAACTCTGCATCCTTCCTTTCGGTCTCCCGCATCTGTTTACCCAACTGTTCGACCGTTATCGCCAGCGACTGGGAACCCTCTTTTACCTTTTCTTCAAGGTGCGCGTTCAACTTTATGATCGCCTGCTCTGTTTCTTTCCGCTGTGTAATATCATTTATGAATGCCAGGGCATAACTTTCTCCATCAACTGAGTAGTGCCCGAGACTGACCTCAACAGGAAATTCTTCGCCATTTTTCCTTATTCCGGAAAGCTCCATACCAAGGCCCATCGGCCTGCTGTGAGGATTTTTATTAAACCCTCTTCTGTGATTTTCGTGATTCTTTGCGTAACG
>JACCEA010385824.1_pt1 | contig 42113 bp, 50 predicted proteins | sample 7449851 | NCBI WGS metagenome assembly JACCEA01 (sample SAMN15323453, study PRJNA562643) | freshwater metagenome | isolation source: river surface water | place: USA:Blue River Watershed | collected 2017-08-18 | reverse complement strand
TGTTCGTCGTCGGCCATTTCAACATATGGATACCCTACATTATTCTGTGCCATAATACTTGCGGCTGTCATTGCTGACTCTGCGTGAACAGGTGCGTCTGCTAACATAACAGCAAGTACCTTACCGTTACCAGTTGCGGCGAGTGCGGCCACGGCACATCCCATAGCCACATCTGCATCTAATGTGCTACGCAAAAGGACAGCGTCCAAGTTTAACTTAGTGTCCTTTGCGTATTCTGGTAACGCTTCTTTGATAGCGTCAATAAATGCCATTAGAGTGTCTCCCCGCCTACTGCACGGTTACAGGCGCATAGCTCGCCAGTTTGTAGAGCATCAAGAACACGAAGTGTTTCTTCTGGTGAGCGACCAACATTTAAGTTGTTGACAGTTACGTGCTGGATAACGTTATCTGGGTCAACGATGAATGTTGCGCGAAGTGCGGCACCTGCTGGCGCATAGAATACACCAAGCTGTTCAATCAAGCTCAACTCGCCGCGCTGTGTGTCAGCGAACTGAGTATGTGTAATCTTTGCCAAGTCTGGGTGAGCCTTCTGCCACGCTAGTTTACAGAACTCATTGTCTGTTGAACCGGTTAGCAATACTGCATCACGATCCTTAAAATCACTTGTGAGCTTGTCATAGGCAACAATTTCAGTTGGACATACAAATGTAAAATCCTTTGGATAGTAAACAATTACTTTCCACTTACCTGCAAATGATTCATCGGTAATGTCAAAAAATTGATCACTACCTGGGTTAACGCCTGTTACGGCAAATTTTTCTAATTTATCACCAACTGTTTTCATTGTGTTTCTCCTTGTGTGTGAATTGAAAACTCAAGGACCTTTTGTCCTGTACAACTATTATACATTTATATATCCTATAAATCAAGCGAAATCTATAGTTTTTTTCTAATATTTTTTAATAATGCTAATAGGTTTTTTCAATAACGTTTTGATATACGAACATCAACATTACAGTCGCAAACACCAATTTTCTTAGTGCATTGTATTGCCTGATTGGGCCAATTAATTTGATCAGCTTGTTGAATGTTTCCAATTATGCCACCAACTTCGCAATTTCCTCTTTTGATTTCTCCGGTGTAGTTAACAAATAAACTTTCTAATCCTATATCACATTGCCAACCGTAAAAATTTACTAGATTATTTTTGATTAAATCGTTAGCAGTAATGTCGGATGTTTTGAAAAAATCAACTACTCGAGGTTTTTCACTATCAAATTGATAGTGAGAATCAATTCCTAACCAATCTCCCTCTGGTCTAGGATTTTTTTGAATAGAAAATTTGGTTATAAATCTTTCTTGGTTAGTATCTGAGTCAATGTATCGAATTTGGTTTTTGATATCAGTTAATTGATCTTGCAGGTACTGGAAAGTTGAGTTGTCCTGTTGTCCCCTATCCACGATAATTGACTTTTCAAAACTAAAATTTCTAGGTTTGCTAGCAAGATCTTGAAAAAAACGATTACTGGCGTCATAACAATTAGCCGGTGTCATTACACGCACACTGACTCTGGCCACTTCTGCAAGAGCAGAAACTTTTTCTAACCAATCTTCTGAATGATACTCAGGATGATAAGAAAAACTAAAATAATGGACGTAGTTAGCTAGTTCTAGATATTTTCTAAGGGTAGCGGATCCGTTTGTTGATATGCTAACTATGCCTTTATTAGAGTATATTTTTTCTACAATGTTTAATAAAAACGGACTAAGGGTTGGTTCTCCACCGCTTAATGCTAGATTAACCAACGGGTATTTTTCAAATAAAATCTCTAAAAATCTTTCTGCGTGAGCCCAATCATAGTTATGATTTTTTCCAGCATATAAACTTGGAGTACAATAAGAACATTGATTTGTGCATATATTATTGATTATCCAGGTTAAATTTAAGTACTTTTTATAGGGATTTTTAATTTCAACAAGTTTCATGGCTTTATTTATTGACAATTTTTTTACCCTTTTATCTAACTAAATATAAAAAAGAGCCTAAAAATATGTCAGCAATCCCAGTTCGTTCCATACGTTTATTGCCCAAATCCAAGAGCGAGTTAGATCGACTCAGTGGTGCTCGTGGCGAAATTTTTTACGATAGTACTTCAAAAACCATTAGAGTTTTTGACGGTGATATCATTGGCGGTACACTTCTAAATGCATCTGTTGCTGTAAGAGATACCCCACCTGACAATCCTACTCAAGGTAGCCTTTGGCTTAATAGTAGCACTGGCGGATTGTACATTTACTATAGTGATACTAACAGTAGTCAGTGGGTACAACCCGTTGTACCGGTAGGTATAGGCGGAACAGGTGGGGGCGGCAACTATACTTTGCCTACTGCTAGTACCACAGTACTAGGCGGAGTTAAAATTGACGGTACAACTATAACTATTTCTAACGGTATTATCAGTTCTGCAGCCGCATACACTTTACCCATTGCTAGTACCACAGTACTGGGAGGCATTAAAGTTGACGGAACAACTGTTACTATTAATGCACAGGGAGTAATATCTGCTGTAGGCGGAGGTGGTGGCGGCTCTTCAAATAGTTTTGCCACAATTACAGTTAGTGGTCAAAGTGATGTTGTTGCAGATTCTCCTACTGATATTTTAACCCTATCAGCAGGACTGGGTATTTCAATTACCACTAACGCTACTAATGATAGTATTACAATCAGTAATAGTGCAGTCACTACCAATAGCTTTGCTAATATAGCTGTGTCAGGTCAAAGTACAGTAGTTGCTGATTCTGCATCAGATACACTAACGCTAGTAGCAGGTTCAAATGTAACTATTACCACAAATGCCACCAGTGATACTATTACTATCGCTGCCGGCTACAATCAAAGCCTTAATACCACAGATGATGTAGTGTTTAATACTGTTGAAGCTAGCGAGATAACAAGCGTAGGAGTTGGCACACCAACTTATACTAGCGGTTCTGATTTTATTTTTACCACTGGTAACAGCTCAGGATCAATAATAGTTAATGGAAGTATAGAGGCAACTAAGCTATTGAGACTAGTTCCCTTGTCTGCTGCTCCTACTGCTCTTGTGGGATCTTTTGCTGTAGCTGATCGAGTCAATTGGGATCCGGCAAGTAAAGGATCAGGGTCAGCATATCCTGTATTTTATAACGGCTCTTCTTGGACTGCATTGTATTAATATGAGTACAGAAGATCAAAATCGTTGTGTAGTTACGGTCAAAGCAGGTGTTGACATAGATCTTCTTATGGAAGAAATAACCTCGTTGGGCAGTAACTCACCTTTTGTTCCACAGCGATCAGTTGAAATGTGGAATGAAAAGAATGACAGCAAATATAACTTTGACGTTGTTCTAACTCGCCAAGAGGCCGAGATACTCAAACAAGATCCTAGAATTATAGATGTTCGTTATGGATCTAAAGAAGAAAACGGAATTTTTTTGAGAAGAAATGTTCTAGATGCTTCTAGAACATATAGTCGTTCTACTGCTCAGAATAATGCACATTATGCTTGGGCTATTCCTAGTTGTATCAATGAAAGCAATCCCTTTACCACATTGAATCTTACCTATCAACATCCATATACTGCTGTAGGTAGAAATGTTGATGTGGTAATTCAAGACAGCGGAATTGAAGTTGGCCACCCCGAATGGATTGCACAAAATGGCACAACCAATCGATTGAATCAAATTAACTGGCCTGTGGCTGCGGGTCTTAGTGGAACTTATACACAAGGTCCTCAGCATTACACTGACACATATGGACACGGAACTCATTGTGCAGGTACTGCGGCAGGCCGTCGCTACGGTTGGGCTAGAGAAGCTAACATTTATGCAATTAAAATTTTTGATACTGATGCCTTTGGAATCAGTGCTAGTTTTAACCTAATTCGTTTTTGGCACAATTTAAAAGTAATTAAAAATCCTACCATAGTTAATATGAGTTGGGGATACTTTAATTACTATCAGGGTATTACTGGAGGCAATTACAGAGGTACTGCTTGGACTGATACTGTGGCCAAACCAGAATACGGTATGATGCAGACTGTTTATAACAACGACAACGGTATATACACGCATCCTGTACGTGTTTCCAGTGTTGACGCAGACATCGCAGCCTGCATCGAAGATGGTATTATTTTAGTAGCTGCCGCCGGAAACGACACACATAAAATGGATGTACCGGGCGGTCTTGATTACGATAATTATTACACTACTTCCGCTAGCACAAGATATTATCATAGAGGTTCAACTCCTAATGGCCCATCGGGAGTTATTTCCGTTGGTGCAATAAGAGCATCTAATTCAGAATACAAAAGCAATTTTAGCACTTGCGGCCCAGGTATAACAGTATATGCCCCCGGAGAAGCTGTTCAAAGTGCCATGCCGTTAACTGCTGAACTTGGCAGTGGATCTGTATCGCATCCTGATAACAATGCATTTTATATTAAAAAGATTCAAGGTACTAGTATGGCAGCTCCGCAAGTCACTGGTGTACTTGCCTGCCTTCTAGAGAGTCGTAGACACTATACAGCATATGATTGTATAGGTTGGTTAGAATCTACAACCACAAAAAACAGATTATTAGACACAGGCGGCGGCTACAGCGACACACAAAGTTTGCAAAGTAGTCCAAATCGTTATCTAAGATGGCCATTTAACAGTCAATATCCCTTGATTGTTAATCGCACTCCTTAACCATTAAAATGAAGGTAAATACATAAAATTATAAGATCATGGCCATAAACTTTCCTAATAACCCTACTGTAAACGACGAATATACCTCAGGTTCAAATACTTGGGTATGGACTGGCATTACTTGGAATTTAAAACCACCAGGTAGTAACCTAAACGATCTTGCTGACGTAAACGTAGACGGCGTAACTGGAGGTCAGGTTCTTTACTACAACGACTCTACAGACAATTGGGAAGCAGTATCTTTAGCTAGTACATTTAATGGCGGTACAATCACTGGCGCATTAAACATACAAAATTCTACAACTAGTAGTAATATTACCAGTGGCGCTTTGATAATACTAGGAGGGGTTGGAATTGGCGGTGCTATACACGGCGGATCTACTGCTACTTTTGCTAACGCTTTAACCGTTTCATCTGGCGGTGCTGCCATTACTGGCAACAGCACCGTAACAGGAACATTAACAGTAACTTCTACTGGTAGTTTTGCATCTAATCTAACTGTTCGATCATCAAGCGAACTTAGACTTAATGATTCTGATAATACCAATTATATTGCGTTTCGAGCTCCTGCAAATGTAACTTCTAATGTTACATATCAATTGCCAGCATCTGACGGAACAGCTGGCTATGTGTTGTCAACTAATGGTGCGGGATCCCTAAGTTGGATACAAATGTCAGGCGGTGGCGGTGGTGGAATTTCTAATCCTCCAGGCGGATCTTCAGGTAATATTCAGTTTAATAACAACGGTACATTTGGTGGTGTTTCGTCACTAAATTATGATCAATTAACCGATACCTTAGAAGCTTTTAACATTAGTGCAGGCGGAAATATTCAAGGCGGTACTGACACTAGCATCTCATCGATCAAACAGTTTAGTTTTAAATTAGGTCCTGCTGTTGATGAATTTAGCACTGACGACACAATGATTGACAGTAGCAATACTGCTGTTCCTACTGAGGCTGCTGTTAAAACTTACGTTGATAATAATTTAGCGTTAAAAGCAGATATTGACAATCCAACATTTACTGGCACAGTAAGCGGAATAACTAAGTCTATGGTTGGACTGGGTAATGTAGAAAATACAGCACTGTCAACTTGGACCGGAAGTTCATCAATAACCACTGTTGGAACGCTAACTAACTTATCAGTTGCTGGAAATATTACAGCACCAGCTAAAGCAACATTAAAAACACACGCAACTAACAAAGAATATGTTGATACTCGAGCAATAGCTATGTCTATAGCAATGAGCTAAACAAGGAAATCTAAATGGCAAAGAAACAGATATTAAATTACAAATTTGTACCAGGAATTGTTACTCCTGATACAGATCAATTTCCTAACACTTATGCATTGATCAATGCTAACAAAAAGTTCATTATAGAAGAGACTATAGCGTACATCCAATATAACATTAACAACAACATCAGTCCCTATGTCTATTATACTTACAATGCAGAAAAGTGCCGTAGAGATATCAGTTATGTTTTAGAAGGTTATATCAGCGATATTAGAAAAGGTGGCAATTGGCAAACAGTCAACAATGCCAGCAAGTATTTTGAAAACGGTATTCCACAGGTCGACGGCGATCGTCAACCTGAAGTATTTGCACATACTTTTATTCAAAACCTAATACTAAACTTTATTTTAGAAAATATCTTATTCGATGCCCGTCAAGCAGTTATTGATCAAGTAATTGATAATTCCATCGTTGCAGAAGTTGGCGGGAAAATCAAAGTTAATACACTCAGTGATATTATTATAGATGTAATTGATAATGGTCTTGGTTCTTTGCCTGCGGTTGAGTCTAACAGAGGTTATGTAAAGTTTCCCGGTTACTATAAGTTAAAAGATATTCTGTTAATCACTAACACTACTCGAAACGTTATAATGTATAACTTTGCAGATCCTAGCTTGGCTGCTGATTTAACATATAGCGAAAATTACGATGAAGACTTTCCGGGTGCATTGTACGGTAATGAAAAAATTACCACAATAGTATTTGATTTTGACACCAGCGGAATGATGGTCACTGACGCCATCCAAATCTTTATCGAAGCCAAAGAACAAACTGTACGTTTAAACTCAATCGGTACTGACGCGATGGAACGCCAAAAAGTTGGTATTCCTCAGAGTATGTTAGATGCTGACTTCGAGTACGGACTTCAACCTACTAAATGGCAAGCTATTGCTTTAATGCGTAGCTATCCTAGTATCTATGAAATACCAGGTAGTGATATTGCTGTAGTCAGCGTGGTCACAGATGCAAGTACAGGAACCAGCGGAACTGGTGCTAGTTTGATTACTGTAACTACTCTAAACAGTCACGGCCTGCTTGTAGGAACTCCTATTACTATTAAGGCTCTTGCTAATAGTATATTAGGATTTAATAGAGCAGAAGGTAGTTTTCTTGTAAATTCTGTACCTAGTTCAACTACCTTTACCTATTATGCTAAATCTAAAGTTGGTTCTACCAACGGTGAAACATTAAGTAACACTTATACTCAGTTGAGAAAAGCAGCCTATTATACAGGATCTAACGTCGGTAGCCCTTCATTTAGTGTATTCAGCCAAGGATCCACAGGTACAGTCACTACAAGTTTGACCACAATAGTAGGTTCCGACATCATTGGTTTCTCTGGTTCTCCGCCGCCACTTGGTGCCCCTCTGTCTGGAACTAACATTCCTAGTGGATCACAAATTACTGCGGTTACAGGCGGTGGTGGTACTGCGGCTACAACTACATTGACTACAAAAGCCAACATCGGTGATACTTTTGTCAATGTTGATGACACTACAAATATCGGGCCAGGTCTTGTATTTGATCGAGGAGACGGCAACGCTGTTGCTGTAACAAACGTTGTAGGTAATACTGTATCATTAAATGGTGCGCTAACTTCAACATTTATAGGTACTACTGAAACATATCCGGCTTTGTTACAAAGTTCAACTTCGGGTACAGGTACAAATGCTGTATTTGATGTATCTAGAAATAATGCTGCCTATATTACCACTGTGGTTACTCCAGGATCTGGATACGCTGTCAATGATACTATCACAATCTTAGGTACAAATTTAGGAGGAACTGCTCCAACTAACAATGCTACAATTACAGTTACAGGTGCTAGTCCAAAAAATACAGTTATTTCTCTAGATGACACTACCTTGGTAGGCGGTAGCGGATATACTAATTCATTTAATGTAGCAACCACAGGCGGCGGAGGTACTGGCCTAACTGTTGACATTACTACCAGTGGTGGTACAGTTACTGGCGTATTAATACAAAGTCCCGGTAGCGGCTATACTGCTGGTGCTAAAGTTACTATCATTGGTTGGAATGCCAGAGTTACTGGCATCAGTTCTCCTACACTAGGTGGTTCTGGATACTCTAGTGGTACTAATGTTTCAACAACTGGCGGTACTGGTACTGGTTTGACTGTTAATGTAACAGCATTAGATAACTTAGGTATTGTTTCAGCTATTACAGTTACCAATCCGGGTTCAGGGTATACCAGCGGCGTAACCGGCACAACAGGTGGTAGTGGTAGCAGTCTTACAGTTAATATTGCGGCTTCGCCGATTGTTCTAGGTCCAAACTTGCAAACTGGCGGTAGTGGTTATGCCGATACTACTTATAACACCACAGGCGGTTCAGGCACTGGAATGCAAGTTATAGTTAGCACCGGATCAACTACACAACTAACCATTACCAATGCAGGTACAGGATATACCACCGGTATCAAAGGAACCAGCGGTGGTCTCGGAAGTGGGCTTATTTTAAACGTTACTGCTAGTGGAGGTCTTGTTACTGCTGTTACTATAAATCAAGCAGGTAGCGGATATGTTAACAACGACGTAGTTACTATTAATACTGGTGGCAACAATGCCACTGTTAGATTAAATTTCACACTAGGAGTAGTCACTGGTGTTAATATTACCAATAATGGTAGTGGTTATCTAGCAAATGATCTAATTACCATTACCGGTGGTAACAACGGAGCTACTTTTAGATTACAAAATACCGGTGGTGCTGTTACTAATGCTACAATTTCTAATGCAGGATCAGGATATACTGTAGGCAACGTAGTAACAGTTAGCGGCGGCGGCGGCAATGCCACGCTAACTATCAGTGGCGCTTCAAACGGTCAAGTCACTGCGGTATCTATTAACCAGCAAGGTCAAGGATACACCGTAGGCGACAATATTATTATTTCAGGCGGTAATAACAATGCAGGCTTTAATGTTACAGCAACAACTCAACCTGCAACAATTGACATTTTAAGTGTTAATACTGGCGGTGTTATTACAAACGTATCTACAACAGGTACACCTATTACTGCACCTGCAAGAAACTTTATTAGTGCATTTACAATCAACGGAACTGTTGAAGGAACTATTGCATCAGGATCAACTTTAAATTATGGTGCTATTGCCACTATTGAAGTTTCATTCGCTACTGCTCACGGATTTGTTCCTGGAGATACACTAACAGTAGCAATATCTAGCACTGGCACAAATGCTCAGTTAGCCGCTGGACCTTATTTTGTCGAACAAGTTCCAACTGCTACAACTATTCGCTATACTGCAAGGGCACCAGGAACTATTGCAAATACACTTACAGGTTTGGTATATGCAAGACCAGATAGCTTCTTCTTACATAGACCGTTTGACGGTGGTGTACAATTAGGCACCGGTGGACCGGCTCACGGTGCTGCTGCTCTTCGTATGAGTAAGAAATACATTCGTTATCAGTCAGGTAAGGGTGTAATGTATAACACTGGTGCATTGTTTGCTCCTAGTTATGATATTAGCACAATTACTGCCACAGGAACAATTGTTGGTAGTATTATAACTATTACCACTGATGACACTGATCACGGTTGTCAAGTTGGTAGTCAAGTGACTATCAGTGGAGTTAAAACTTCTGGCTACAACGGTGTTTATACTGTAACTGATATTGTAGACGAAAGAACCTACAAGGTAAATGCTTTCCAGACACTTGGCTCAACTACTCCTGTGCTAGATAGCCCTTGTCAGATGACCATTAGAAAGTGGCACGGTGCTACTGTTCGAGCTGGTATTTTTGACGATCAAAATGGTATGTTCTATCAGTATGACGGACAAAGACTTGCAGTAGTTAGAAGATCTAGTACATTCCAGGTTGCTGGAGTAATTGCTATCAATGCTAATAGTAATTTTGTTACAGGAACAAATACTAGATTTACTCAACAGTTAGCCAACGGTGATCGAGTGGTTATTCGAGGAATGACTCATACTGTTACACAGGTTATCAGTGACAGTCAACTAACAGTTGCACCCGACTATCGAGGTGTAAACAATGCAACCAATGTGAAAATGTGTAAGACTATCGACCTAATTGTTCCTCAAGAAAATTGGAATTTAGATCCTTGCAACGGGTCTGGTCCTAGCGGCTATAATTTAGACATTGGCAAAATGCAAATGATTGGTATTCAACATACTTGGTATGGTGCAGGTTTTATTGACTTTATGTTAAGAGGCCCAGAAGGCAATTATATCTTTGTTCATAGATTCCGTAACAGCAACGTAAACACAGAAGCTTATATGCGTACAGGTAACCAACCGGTTCGTTATGAAGTTGTCAATGAAGGTGCCAGATCAAGATTGTTCTCTGCAATTGACGGAACTCAAACTGTAATTCCATTAGAGGATAGCTATTTCTTCCCTAGTTCTGGAACTGTGTTAATTGACAACGAATTAATACGTTATACTGGAAACACTGGAAATACTCTCACTGGTTGTACACGAGGTACAAATTTAACACAGTTTGCAGCCGGTGCTCAGAGAACTTTCTCTGGAGGTGCAGGTGCTCCGCACACTGAATCAACTGGTGTAGTATTAATATCAAATACAATTACTCCTATTATTAGCCATTGGGGTAGTGCGTTCATGATCGACGGACAGTTTGACAGCGATCGCGGATACATTTTTAACTATGCGGCTACTGGTTTTAATGCTAGTGTTGATAAAACTACTGCATTCTTAATTAGATTGGCTCCTAGTGTTTCAAATGCACAAACCGGCGACCTCGGTGAAAGAGAACTGCTAAACAGAGCTCAACTACTACTAAGCTCAATATCTGTAACATCTGATACAGGCACAGGCGGAGGTGCTATTGTGGTTGAAGGAGTTTTAAATCCTAGCAACTACCCAGAAGATCCAACTAAGATTACTTGGACTACACTAAACTCCCAGGCAGCTGGCGGCCAGCCAAGTTTTGCACAGGTAGCATCTGGTGGTTCTGTAACTTGGAGTGCCACTGGTACTACTGAAACTACAGCAACTATTCAAGGAGCATTTACTACTTCATTAACAGCAGTGAGCTTTGCACCTGTTACTACTACACTAACTGCCACTTCTTTCAGTACAGTTACAAACACTGCTACAGCCCAAGCAACTAACTTTGGAACGTATTTAAGAGCATTTGATACAACTCGATCTGATGTGTTAATTCCTAACACTACCTATGATGCGTTTACAACTCCGTTAAGAGTAGGTGATTCTGTTTTCCAATCTAGTTTCTTGAACCCAGCTAGAACTATTACTAGTCTTACAAGAAACTTTATTACTATTGATGGTGTTCCTTGTACTAGAATTGTTATGAGTGCTAACTCATCAGCAAACAGTACTAATAATACAGATGTCACTGGATTAACATTTACTAGCTCAATTTCAACTACCTACAATACTGCGTTAAGTGCATCTAGAACTGATTTCTTAATACCACAGACTCAGGCTGCATCAACTACAGCAACTACCACAGACGTATTATCTGTAGCAACATTTATTACTGGTAGCCAAACTATCAGTAGCATTACTCAAAACTTTGCCACAGTGAACGGTGTAGCATATGCTAGAGTAATTATGAGCGGTAACGCTAACTCTACTAGTACATCCGGTACTGGTAACAATATTACTGTTACAGTTACTTCGGCTGCAACAGCACGTTATGGTAGTGCTCTAAGTACTGCTAGAAACGACTTCTTGATCACAAATACTCAAGCATCCACTGCTGGAGTAGCAGTTGGCGATAGTTTAAGTTTAGCTACATTCTTAACTGGAGGCCAAACCATTACTGGTATTACTACTAGCTTTATAACAATTAACTCTGTAACTTACACGAGAATTACAATGAGTTCAAATGCTAACAGTACTTCCACTAGTGGCGGTGGCAACAACCAAAGCGTTACTGTAACCGCAGCCGGTTCTGCCGCAAGTTATGTCAACTCAAGTGTGTTATTCTTTACATCAGCAACTTGGGTAGCTAGTGGAGCTGTTCTTGGTACTCGTATTGCTAGTGATCAAACTCAGTTCCCAGCTGGTACAACTGTTAACGGAATTAGCACAAGAACATTTGGTGCTACTACTGTTTACAGAGTATCATTTACTCAAGCGGCTAATGCCGCAATTGCCTCAGGTAGTACAATTAAGTTTACATTCGGTGCCTTATATGCATTACCAGGTGAACAAGTATTCTCATTCGTAAGTAACCCAGGTGGTACTGATACACTAGACTTAACTGAACTAAAAGAATTAACTAGTACGGCCATTGGCGGACGTGGTACATTCCCTAATGGTCCAGACGTGTTGGCTATTAACGTGTATAAGGTTAGCGGAACAGCAACACCGGCTAACGTTATTCTAAGATGGGGTGAAGCCCAGGCATAAAAAAAGGGCCCTTGGGGCCCTTTTTTATTATTGTCAAATTAGAAAGAATATCTAATTCCTGCGGCAACTCTATTGCCATTGTATTGATTAACACGGTCTTGTCCGTATTGTCGGGCAACATCAGCTGTTAAACTAACTTGTTTGGTAACAGGAACGCTTGCACCAAGTCCAACTGTCATGGCGTAGCCATCAGTATCACGTGCATTGTTTAGGTAAGCTACTCCAACTTTTGGTGTCAGTGTAACTGGACCAACTTTGGCAACATCGTAACCAGCTGTTAAACTGTAACGATCTTGACGCTGATCTCGATATGCACCGTCGGTGGGCTGTGTAATTGGGCTACCGCCGTCATTGCGAGCGAAACCAGCAGTTACACTTAGTTTGTCGTATTTTTGTCCAACTGTAATTCCATATTCTGTACGGTCAGTACCTTGAGTACAGGTCATTGGACCAATGATAAATCCACAATCTGCACTGTTATTCTTTGCATAGTTTTTTCCCACAGTTAGACCAACTTCAATAGCCGATGCGGCTGTAGCTGCCAAAGAGATAGCAGTTGCAATTAAGATTTTTTTCATATTTTATTTCCTTTCATACATGACATTTAGTCATAGCACTAGTATATAGTGTTTATACTGAGAGGTCAAGAAAAAAGGCATCCGAAGATGCCTTTTTACTATTTTTGGTTACAAGGTATAGCTACCCCGGTACTTGCTGTTTCTTAGGCAGCTAGAGCAAATTGCTCTTCGTTGGCACTTAGGCTAACTGGAGCTTGCCAGTACTGAAATGCTGATTTTGCATTTATTAGTTTTGCTTGATTTACGGTCATCGCCTACCGTGCTGTCCACTCTGTTACTCTTTGCCCTGTCGAAACCAGGCACCCCCACCGCAAGATACTTTTTCAAATACCCTCCGGTGGAGGTGGGGGGAATCGAACCCCCGTCCAAGACACTTTTCTCTTTGCTTCATACAGCAATAACTTATAGTTTACAGTAAAACTACCATAAACACAAATACACAGGCTAACATTCCTATGAGAAAATGTACCAAATTATCATCGTTTGGATCGTACACACTATTCTCCGTCTTCGTGCTGATCGTGCCAATCTATTAGCCACCAAATAGCAATACTTCCAATTAATGCTAATAAAATCCAAAATAGAAAACTCATACTATTATTTATAAATATGAATAATAGGAGCGAAAACTATGGATTTTTTAAAATTGGTAGCCGAAGTAGGGTTTCCAATCGCAGGAGCATTAGCGGCTGGATACTTTGTGTTTCTAACACTAAAATTTATTTTAGCTGGTGTTACTAGCAGTGTCAACGGAATGGGCGGAATTATCAAAGGCTTAGATGCTCGTGTTGATACTATGACCAACCAATTACAACGTATTGATGTTAAAGTAAGTCACGCACTAGGACTACAGCCGGACTATGATAGAATTAGCAGAGCTGAACAAGCTGATCAAAGGAAAGACTAATGAAATACTTTGATTATGATTGGGACTTACACAAAGATCGAATAATCTTAGACAGAGAGATTAATATTGATAAACTAGAGTGGCGAGCAGGCGACCATTTTGAAGTTAGAAATGTCAATGGCAGAATAGAATTAGTCAAAGTTGACCCTGTGGTAAAATTTATAAAAGGATATAAGTAATGGATCTAGCAGAAATGATTAACAAGTATGGTTTCCCTGTTATTGCGGCTGCAGGTATGGGTTACTTTATATATTATGTATGGACTTGGGTTACTACAGAAATTAAGCCTGTTATTGGAGCTGCCAATGGAACTCTCATTGCTCTTATTGATCGTATTCGTATGCTTGATAACGATCTTATCAGGTTAAATCAAAAAGTTGAAACTGTTATGGAACTTCGCGGTAAGACTATTGAGTATGAACGAATTATGGCTGAGAAGAAAATTAACGAAGTAGTAGACAAAGAAGACATTCCCATTGGCAAGCGTAAAGCTACTAAACAAGAAATCAAAGACGCTGCCGGAGATTAAGGTTTACAAATAGGGCGAGCACCGTTTAGTGTTACGCCCAAGCTCACCCAATCATCAACATTACCTGCTACAAAATATGGCCAGTAGTACAATACTAGCCATTGTCTTATAAATTCGTCATACCACCAAAAGTATAAATCATTATTTGCTTGTAGCACGGAATACTCCATCCCAATCAGCAGGTAAACCTGCATTACGCATTTCTTCAATACGCTCTAACCAAAGTTCGTAGTAATGATCCATGCCTCCGGCAAAGCTGCCTTTTAGCTCATTGATTAAATCTATAGCTTTATTCCATTCTTGTTTACGGTAGTGTGCTAGCATTAGATTATGATATTCCCTGTTTTGCTTCCAAGTTTCTAATTCTACTACGCTAGAAGGATTATAAAACACTGTATAGATATTAACACCTTCTTTTTTACCTTTAACTGCAATACAATCTAACTCAAGTGTAAAGTATTCGTCCCCTACACGTTCGGCAGTTATGGGACCAAGTACAATGAGGACGCCATAGTTTTTACTTTGTCCTTCAAGTCTGGATGCAAGATTGACAGCGTCGCCAAGACAAGTATAGTCAAAACGCTGCTCGCTGCCCATATTACCAACAACCACAGTCCCAGTGTTAATGCCAATACCCATGCCAAAGGGCGGAACACCTTCTTCTTTAATACTGTTGTTAAACCCATCTAAACTCCCTAACATTTCAAGTGCAGCCTTTACTGCATCTTTGCAGTGTTTTGTTTCATCTAACGGTGCGTTCCAAAAAGCCATCTGCGCATCGCCAATATACTTATCAAGTGTACCACCTGTTTCTAAAATTGTGCGAGTCATCGCAGTCATATAGCGATTCATAATGCTGGTTAGACCTTGTACGTCACGTCCATAATGTTCACTAATACTAGTAAAGCCGCGAACGTCTGTAAACATAATACTCAATTCTTTTTCTTCGCCGCCAAGTTTTAATAGGCTTGGGTCTTTGATCAGTTTAGCAACTAAATCGGGGCTAAGGTAGCTTTGGAATTGTTTTCTAATCTGTTGCTTTTGTAAAAATTCTGAGACGAATTTGACCATGTAGGCGTGCAAAGCGACCAGTCCCAGGCCAACTGCTGGGGCAGTTGCGTCATATAAAAATAAGAAGTTACTGTAAGAATACATACTGCCAGCAATAATGCCGCCAATTGTAATAACAGTCGCCACAATGCCAACATAAGTCCACCTCATTAAAAATATTAACGCAATACCAAATGCTAGTATTGCATATAATTCATATTCGTCTGCACTAACCGGACGCTGTATATTAGTCTGAGTCATCATTGTGCCTACAACAGCACCTTGTAGATAATGAGGCCAAACTTCGCCTGCGGCTGTACCTACAGGATTAGCTAGTCCGGCAGCACTAAGTCCCACAATAACTATGCCGCTGTTAAAACTTTTTGGTAATTCTGCTAGACTATGTTCTGCTGGTCGACCTGCCCAATCAATCCAAATGCGACTTAGGTTATCTGTGTTAATACGTCCTATTTTAGGAACACGTACAGCTTCGACTCCAGTGTCTCCTACTTTAACCTGTATACGATCTTGTGCAGCCACACGTACAGTTTCTAAGCTAAGTGCAGGATGTACATTTTCACCTGCGGCAATTACCAAAGGCATACGACGAACAACACCGTCAATTTCTGGGAAGGTATTAACAACTCCAACTCCAGCAGCCAGTTCTGAGATTTTATCCACAGAGTTAATCAATCCTGGGTACTCTACAAATTTACCGCTAGGATCTTGTCCTACTAACTGCACAGGACTTCCGCGATCAGTATTTTTGCCTTTAGTATGTCCTAGTGCAGGCAAAACTACTGGATGTTGTTTGATAGTTTCTGCTAGAATACCGTCTTTTCCAAAACGATCTCTTTCTGGCATTAGCACGTTGAATACAACTAAGCCTGCTTCACGCTTGTACAAATCTTTGATTATGTCAGCGTATATGTCTCTAGGAAAAGGAAACTGCCCGTATTTGTCTAAGGCTGCTTCGTCAATATTCACTGTGTGAATAGGAACATCTTTCTTAGGTTGACTAATAATCAGTTGATCAAAATAGCGAAGTCTAACTGATTCTACAAAGCTAGGATCTACAAAGCGTACTCCTAGTACCACAGCTAAAGTAATAAGAGCTGTCCAGGGGTTGAGAAATAATTTTTTCATAGTATAATATTTATTGTTAAATAAACCTACGAAACAAGGTTAGAACAATGGATATTATCACAAATACAGTTAGAAATACGTTTGAATGGATTAAAGAAGATTTTAAAATTTGGCCGTTGCGTTTTATTTTAGAAATAACTGCTTGGGTTATGAGCATTGGATGTAGTATAGCAATGGCACTAACGGTACCAAATCCGCCATTTCTTATTTTATACCCAATCTTTATAGCGCAATGTGCTATTTTTGGATGGGCCGCTTGGACTAGAAGAAGTTCTGGAATGGTTGCTAATTATCTACTTTTAGTGACCATTGACACTATTGGGCTAGCTCGATTAATTTTAAATTAAATTCGCCACTTAGGCAGCGGCTTATGCTGTCCTATACGTTGTTGTAGTTCAGCTAATTCTTTTGCCTTGCGAGCTTCTTCTGCTTTACGTTTTTCATAGGCAGCTAATCGCTCATCTAAAGTCATAGGTGTTATGCCCAACTCTGCTTGTAAGCGTCTTGTATGGGCAACGACTTCATCGTACTTCTTTTGAAGTTCTGGAGTTAAGGACCAGTCCCCTGGGTCACGCTTACTGAACATCCTGATAAATTAGCACACTGCTGAGTAATACTGTATACCTGAGGTGTGCTTCCTTGTTGAATTAGCGTAGCATTGCTAGATCCGCCGGCATTGATTAAACTAATAGTAGCTTTATGACTTCCACTGCCAGTTTGTGTAATATTAGTATTGTTGGCATTGCCTGTTAAGGTTAAATCTAGATAATGATTTCCAGTTCCGCTTTGAACTACAGTATCGTTATTATGATTTCCGGTTATGCTGACCCAAGCACGTTTTTCGCCGTCGTTCATTTGTGTAACTCGGTGTGTACCGCCACTACCAGACATATTATAACTTAAGAAATGTCCGCTGTTTAGGCCGCCGTCATTGCCTTGTCGTAAAACAAATGTAGCAACGTCGCCTGTTTGACTTAACCTTACAATATGGCCGCCGCTTTCATTTCCGTCAGCTGACCCTGTTATACTGCGAGCTTGACTTATAGTAACATTGTTTCCGTTACCTTGTACATATAATTCAATTAAATTTTTTCCAGAGAGCGTGTCACCTTGCTTGATATCAACTGCTGTTCCAAACCCTGCTACGTGTGCATTGGTGCCTGCGCCTCCAAGACCATGGATCTTATTCCAGCTACCTACTTGCTCAATAGTTACACTATTTCCGCTACCGTCTGAGTAGATATCAATTCTGTTGCCTAATCCTATGGCATTTCTTCTAATTTTGGCAGCATTTAATTCATTTAGTTGAGTAGTTGTTATCTCACTGCTAAAACAGTCGCTACATACGCTACCTGCTTGCCCTGGGTTAGCAGGTGTAGAACCGGCAGCTTGATCTGTGCTGGTTACGCCATCGTTGGCATCATAGTAATAAGTAACTTCACTAATCTGCATTGAATCACAGTTTAGTCCACAGCCGTCACCTGATTTAGTTGTAGGGAACAGAATAAAGTAATAGACATAGGCCGTAGTATTGCCTGTCTGTATTTCAGGGCTAGTCCAAAAACGTGTTTCACTTAAACTTAGACTATCCTGTTTGATCAGTGTCCAGTTAACACCATCATTTGACCCGTATAATTTATAACTTGTGGGATCTCGTCCACTGAAGTCGTTAGCAGTGGTAATAGTAAACTTTTGAACTACACGACCCTGACTTAGACGCACAGTAACTCCTGCGTTCTTTTTATCAAAGTTTAGATACTTGGTACCTGTGTTACCATCAAAGGCATTGGCAGCACCCTCGCCGCTAGGGCTATTATAGCTAGTAGGATAAATGTTGCTAATAACTACAGGATTACTGTTAGTTCTGATAGGTTGCCAATTGACTGTCGGTGTTGCAGGTGCCGCAGTTTGTCCAGCGGCTAAAGGTGTAGAACTCTGAGGTGTATAATTCTGCAATTGGGTACTAGTTGGATTTAATTGTTGAATAGTAAAATTGCCGGATTGTCCTATACTATAACCTTGTTTAGTAGTAATTAATGTACCCCACATCCCATTACCGTTGTAAAAAATAGCGCCGTCTGACAATGAATGGAAGGATCCGGTATTGTTGATTATTTTGTAAACTGTACCATCACTGTTGTATACGGCCATACCGTATGTTCCTGGATTAGTTGTGCTGTTAAAGAAAGCAATATAACGGCCATTGCTGCCAGCATCTGTAGTTTGTGCCGCAGTCCATCGAGCAGCTGATGCAGTTTGTGTTGAGTAGTTTATGCTCGAATAGATATAATTAAAACCGCTAGCATATAAAACTCCGCCGCTAACGTACCACTGCACATCAAAAATCTGTGCAGTACTAAACTTTGCATCCGTAATGGCGGCAAAGGCATTTGAACACAACAACATTAGTGATAACAGTATTTTTTTCATCGGTATGTTTGATTGATAACAATCTGTCCTATTGCACGACCACTGCTAAAATTATGACTTACAGTCTGCATATCTTGAGTGATAGTAACTTGTATTTGTGATCCCATAGTTTGTGTCACGTTAGCATAATTTTTACCAGTAGTACTTAAACTTTCATACATCCAGCCTACTTGCTGTGTTTGGCTTTTATCTTTCCACAAGGCAAAAAGGTTAGGATTTTCTGTTTCGCTTATTGCGGCAGTTTGACTAGCGATAGTTTCTTCTTGAGTAGCAGTTGTTATTTTAGATTCAGATTCGCTAGAATTACCAGAACTTTTGCTAGACACATTGTCTTGTTTAGATGCTACGTGTTGTTTTTCACTGTCTTTGCTATCATCCTTATCATCTTTGTCTTCTTTATCTTTTTTGTTTTCTCTAGTTACACCAGTAGACTGTGCGGCAGCTCTTGCGGCAGCTACTACACTGGCTCCACTAGTTGTTCTTGGAGGTGCAATCTGCAAATTATTACCAATAGCAGAACCAAATAGATTAACCGTAATTGGGGGTGTTGGAGGTTGGCCTGCTGACTCAACTAGAGTAGCCTGATAAGGACGATTCATACTAACAAGATTAGGACCACTTTCAACATCAATAGCACCTGTAGTACAGGTTAGTCCTTTTAAAGCACTAGACTCCCAATCACAACTAGGCATAAGAATAACCATACTTGACCCAACTTCGTTTACACTCATAACAAAGTCTGTTCCGCGAACAGCAATAGCCGCTGTAGGAGTGTTAATTTTTACCTGTTTAGGATCTTTAGCAATAGCTCCAGACACATATCGGACAGTGCCTCCAGTAGCTTTCATTCCTAAGCTACCTTTACCGCTCTTTGGATCGTAGACAAAATCATCTATGACCAAGCTACTATGTTCTGTAACAGTAACATTAGTGTCGTCTTTGAATACGATTTTTAATTTACCATTCTTAGTTTCAATTTTGTCGTTTTGTTCGATCGCTGTGCCTTTTTGTGCTGTGATGGTTTCCTTGCCACGCTTAATAGTAGCACTACCAGAAAAATCAGTAATGCTACCTATTTGAGCGTGGGCTGCGGTCACAACAAAAAACAATGCAGCCAGTAGAGCTTTCACAGTCTACTCCTTATGGGGTTGTACGTTGTACGATATTCCAATTACCTGTGTTTGATACACTCTTAATGTTTACTACATTATCTTGAGTACCAGCCTGGCTAATCATAAACTTGTTAGTGCTACCTGTTAGATCAACCCATACACTAGATCCGTTTGTGCTGTTACCAGTCTGGCTGATGTTAAACACATTATAGTCGCCTGCAACCTTTAACACTTGACTGTGTTTGTCACCAACTGCGTCAATATACATTTCGTTACTGTTACCAGTTACTTCAATTTGGCTGTTTAAACTGTCGCCAGTACCTTTAAATTGTAAGACATTGCTATTACCAGTCCACTTCCAGCTGATAGTTGCATCTTTACAAGTTGTCAATGCTGTTCCGCCAACAGTGGCGCCGCCGCCACATTGAGCATCAACGAAGTTACTATTACCAATTTGTTGAATGTTGATGTTTGCACCGTCTCCGCTGGTTGTTGGATTTTCTGCACGTAAACTGATTGTATTGTTATTACCTGTTTGAACAACAGTTAGTACCTGATCTGCACCACGAAGATAGATAGGTGTATCTACTGTAAAACTTCTTGTTGCAGGAGTTTGACCATTTAGCCTTTGTGGAATACTTGTAATGGCCTTTGTATAAGTTGAATCTGCACCTGCGGTATTACCAGTGCCAGTTTGAGTAATACTAACATTGGGATTTTCACCGCTTTGGTCAACAAACACTCGGTTTGTTGTATTCGCTCCTAATGCACTAACAGCGTTTGCACTAATAGTTAATACTGGTGCCACTGGTGCAGTAGTTGTTGGTTGAGTAACAGCCACGCTCTGCGCAAACACAGGGAAAGCTGTAAGAAGCATCATTGTTATAATTGTTTTTTTCATTTTTATTCTCGCTCCTGACTTTTTGAGTCATTTTTATTTTGCTGAACGGATTGGGTTTCCTGATCCGTCAACGGCATTTGTTTCAACAGTGTTTCTTCCCACATCCGTTGTGTTGCGGGACTGTTTCTGTGATGAGTCTGCTTTGGCAGCTCCTTCACGTGGGGTCTCCTTCTGAACCAGCTCATTAGGTTTCTCCTTAAACTTCCAAAGGCCTTGTCGCTCACCTTTGTTTATTAATTCTACCACGGCGGTTTCAATAGCACTACGCAATGCATAGTTTCCAGGTTCATTAAAAGTCTGGCTGCTATCAAATTCAAACGCTCTTGTGGCCTGATTAAAGAATCGTATGGCTGTTACACCATCTGATGTGCTCAAGAGATTCTTTTCAACTGTAACAGTTGTTAATACTTCTCCTGTTGTAACACTAACAAGACGCAGGCTTATAACCACTAAATCTTGTGTGTATTGTGTGTATGGGCCGATGCCTAACCATCTTGCTCCCGTACCGCCTGTAAGAGTATTGCTGTTGTAGTCAACAATAGCCCCTTCCAGTATAACTCCGGCCAAGGTTAGTGGAGGTAACATTTTGGCCTTCTCTCCGTCATAGATTTCGCGTGTCTGCTTGATCATCTGACGCTCTTTCAGCAAGTTGTCGAGACCTACTCGTTCAACCACAGTAAACCACTGGCGGTTGCCAACTTCCTGTAAACTCTTGATTAGATATGATTCAGCACCTTGTGTAACTGCTGTTGAGAATAAGCTCAATGTGTTACTTGGCTTACGCTGTCCAGTCATATCTTTAAAACTGTAAACTGCCACTGTCAATGGTGTGCCGGCTGGTGCAGGAACTTGTGAAAAACTTTTATTAATTGTTTCACTGACTTTGGCTTCTTCTTTGATTGAAACATTACCTAGAGGACGAACGGTTGAGCATCCTGCTAGAGCCACTAATGCCAAACTGATTATTGATAATTTAAACATTTTCATTATTCATCCTTAGAAACTAAAACTAGCAATAGGAACAACCACTGTAGTTACAGTTCCTTTAGCGTCAACAACAGTTAATGTAACCTTATCATTGGCTTTAACCCAAGTAACAGTGTTACCATCAAGATTAAAACTTCCGGTAGTTGGATTTACGCATCCAGGGATTGAACCGCCGTCGCTAGCTTGACAACGATTTTGGAATAGGTTATTGCTCAATTGTGTAGCAAGTTGAGCATAGACTTGACTTTGGAATAGATTCATAAATCTATTCAAAGGTGTGTTTAAAAGTTCTGCTTCAGCTTTGGCAATTTCTGCCTTTTTGTTTGCTTCGATAGCATCTCTTCGACTTTTTTCGATTGATTCAATTGTTAGTACGTGACTACTCCAACCTTGTCCGCTGAAGGCTGGATTTTTAAATTGTTGTACTAATTCTGCCTGCGCCTGTGAGGCCAGTAATAACATCGCACTGACTAATAGTAAGGTTCTCTTCATGGTCGCTCCTTGAGAGTTTACCTTAATATTTAAAGGCTTTTAGATATTCATTAACTGCTTAGATTAAAAGATAAGCAACAATAGCAATGTAAGTGAGCTGGTGTGCTAATTGATCCATACCAAACTGATTCCAAAATAAAGGTTTGGTATTGTCTTTACAGCCATACTTTACCTTGACAAAATCAATAGTATAATGCAGAACACCTTCTATGGCCGTAACCAATAATATTGCCACAGGATTTATTGTAACAAACAAAGAAAACAAGAAAAGGACTAGTAGACTAGTCCATACGTGATCAATCGTGTGGCTTATACCCACAGGGTCTAGCCAAACACCTTTTTTCACGGTTTGCATATACGTTTGTATTACAAAGTCAGCGTACCAGTGTTTGATCTGAAATAAAATTAAAAGTGCTAGTATTTCCATTTGCTATATTTAGTATATAGCAAATGTAGTAGAATTACAAATTTAATGGTTAAATTTGTTCAGGTTCTTTGCCCATAGGCTCTCCAACCTTTTTGGGAGGTTGTGCTGTAATGGGCTCTAAGCTCTTTTGCTTAGTGGGTACTTTGGCAGGCACTGCATTGCTAGGGCCAAGATTAACTGGTTTACCTGCTTGAGGTGCCGGAGTAGCTTGTGGTGCAGGTTCTTGTTTTTCTGCTTTCTTAGCGTCTCTAATTAAATCTAACAAATAATCTAACTCAAAAGTATGAGTCATTCTACCAGATTTCAGTATGGCCAATCTTACGTGCATAATTGGCTTGCCTGATAATCTGTCTACTATATAAAGATAAGGTGTGGCCTTTGAGCCAATATCTAATTCGACTCCCAATTCAATGTGTCTAGCCAAGCTGGTAATTTGCATTGGATTAAGTTTGTTATATGTGCCCTTAGCGTCAAAGTTTACATAGACTAAACGTCCCTCGCCCTCAATTGAAGATCTTAATCTGTTTAAGAAACGAGTCACATAATCTGCCTCGCCTTTATCGTTTAATTTAATAAGTTCCGAATTTAATTGTTCGGCTGCTATTCTATAGATATCAGTTACGGCCTTAACGCGATCTTTGGCTGTTTTAGCAGTGTCCTCTTGACCTTTTGTTTTGCCAATAAATCCAGAAGCTTCAATTGCTTCTTGGGCGTCAAACTTTGATAGTCCTAAAATTTCATAGAACTTTGTAATACCTTCTACGTTCATTCCACTAGCCTGATCGTACATAGAGCTACCAGCCTTGATACTCATACTCAAATTACTCAAAGGTCTTTCAGACCCGTCAGGCATAGTTCGTGTGGTAAGAATATCTGTTTTAGCTCCGCTGATACCTACAACACCAATGTTTAAAGGATCACGTACATTATTACTGGCGAAATATCTACTATATTTGCCCACATCGGATTCTGAGTTTACATAATTTACAATACCTTGTAAAGTTCCCCAGGCTTTTTTATCCTGTGGACTTACGTTAACAGCTCTAAGGAATGGAGGTGTACTTAGTCGTATGTCAATTGACACTGTATCTTGTACTTTTTTAGATAGGTCGTAGACTTTTCTGCTGTAAGAACTAGAAGTGGTAGAAACTGTTTTACCTTTTTCTCTAACATCCTGTGCGTTTTCTAGCATAATCTTAGCTACTTTTTGCACATCTTCAACGGTGATAGCTGCCTTGCCTCTGTTAATTAACTTGGCAAAAATTGCCATTGATTTAAGAGCTTCTACAGTTGGGCCAATATTTGGAGATCCTACTTGTTCTCCGCTTGCACCTACACCAGCCTTTCCACCAAAGTCAGCAGTTTTCATTAACTTGCTTAGTGGAACACCACCGATGACATTAGGCATTCTTTTATTACTAATAACAGTGCCCTGAGCATCGTAGTTTGTTGACAATAGAGTGATTAACTCTTTAATTTCAGCTGATGTTGCAGGAACTTTAATATATTCCCCATCAGTGGTTAAGAAATCGTCTTTTTTCTTTAATCTATTGATTAAATTTTGAAGACGGTCTTTTACGTAGAATGTTTTAGGTGCTAAGGCAGCTTCTTTTAAAAAGTCAAATGATCTCATAGTACTATATTTATAGCTTACGAATCATAAGGAAAGTTTATGTTAAAACTTAAAATAATTCTATCAGCTTGTGATTGGTTAGGTTGGGTACTATGCGGCAACCAGCTTGGAAACAAGCAAATCATTCCAGATTCAACTTGTTGAATATGCGTAAAAGGTTCCGAAGGAAATCCGTCAGATAAGCGAGAACTCATAGTTTTTGCAATATATGCAGGATCTTTCCATACAATATTTCCGCAGTTTTTTTCTGCTTGGACATAAAAAACTCCGCTATACAACGAATTATTATGTATATGTTCAGGCACATACTTTCCTTGGCTATAGATGTTAGCCCACATATTGGTAATTTCTACTTTACCCTGATACTCTTGAGAAATTAAAGAACTTGTGGAATTTTCTAAAAACTGAACGACTTCTTTCCAATCAGGATGTTTTGCTAGGTTACCAAAGTAAAATGTAGTATCAGCAAACTGTGAATTCTTTTCTTCTTGGCCGGATTCTGCATCCAATTTCCAAGTTTCTGTTTTGTCTTTAACCTTATCCAACAGCGATAGTACTAGATTCCTAATCTCTACGTTATCACTTACTGCTACGTACAAAGGCGTTGCAAAAATCTCTTGCCTAAATTTCATTTTTTTAGATTAGGAAACAAACAGTTTTGTATGAATACAGTAACATCTTCTTCACTTAGGCCTAAACTGGTCATAACTCTAGGCGTGTGTGGATTTTGTTTTTGATTAGTGCAATAAAAATCTTGAGCTTCACTAGTGTTAGTAGCTGTTTTATTTGTTTCTCCGATAACATCTAAGTAAGTATTAACACACAATTTACCTAGGTTCAGAATCTGATCTAGCTCTTGCTCATCTTGTACATTGCCGGCAGCTACCATATGTTTTGTAAAAATACGCTGTGCCCAGTCTGGTAAAGGTCGTACTTTACGCCATTCTAGCTTATCAACTTCGTTACCAAACCATTCTATTAGTGGATGATTAGGATCGCCTGCGGGACTAAAATCAATAAAGCATCCTGTGATTTTATTTTTACCTGCTATGACATCAAATCCAAAAATTGGCCCGGGATTATGTAAGTGTGGGAAAACACAGCAATGCATCATCCAAAGACCTTTTGTATCGCGAGCATCAACAACGTCAATGTGTGCTCTACGATATTGACTACTCATCCAAACTTTATTAATCCAACCTGGCTGATTAAAACGATCCATTCCGGGTTCATGTATAATACTGCCAGTGGCATAAAATTTACTTTCAAAGTATTTTTCAATTTCAATTAAAGTATCCCAGACTGCACTCATTTTGGTACATACACCATCATTTCTTTAAAAAACTCAGTGGCAAAATCAAAACAGACTTTTGCTTCGTCTGCCATGCCATCGTGAATTTTAGCCCTAATGGCTTGTTTGAGAGCATCAGGATTTTCAAACTGATAGTACTTGCCTGCGCCTGGAACTTTTTTAGCTATCATTTGGCCGCCTGCTAAGTCTCCCATATGGCGAACATAGATATGTGCCATTAGCTTTTCTGGGTCGTCTTGAATATTTAAAATGTGTCTAATGTACTTTTCAACACTAGGCAAAATTCTTGGCTCTGGAACATCTAAAGGTTGTAGTTCCAGATAGTCATCTAAGATCTTGTTTGATCTTCTAATATCAGGAAGATCATTTAGAAGTCCGTGTTTCATAGCACAGACTTCAAGTATTTCATATTGGGGATGCTGATTTTTTAGATAGGCTGCATACACTAACGGGTTCATTGTACCCGAAAACAAGTGTTTAACAAACTCTTGTCTTTCTGCGTTGGCGTGTGCTTCGTGTGTAAGGTCTTTTAAACTCATTCTTCTTCCATTTTAATCTGTAGAGGAAATCCGTTGCTTCTTGCAAGATTAGTAGCTTCAACTGCTTTTACTTCAGCAATTTCAAAACTATAAACACCAGCAACACCACTTCCTTCTGTATGTATCTGCATTGTAATATTCTTAGCCGTTTCTTGAGTATGCTTAAAGATCTCTGTCAAAACACTAATTACAAATTCCATAGGAGTTTGATCATCATTTAGGAAAATTACTTTCCAACGCTTAGGTTCTTCGATTTTTTGCTTAATCTTTTCGTCTAATTTTACATCAGTGGCGCTCATTTTAATTCTCCAGATTTTAATAGTAGGGGAAGTTTCCTTCCCCTTATTATATTACTTAACCTCTACAATGTCAATTACCCTGGCTTTCTTTTCTTCAGGAATGACATATTCAAGACTAATAGTTAAGATTCCGTCTTTAATTTCGGCGCCCTTAACAACCATATGTTCAGCTAACTGCCAACTACGTTCAAAGTCTCGGCTGCTTAAACCTCTGTGTAAGTATTGACGAGCTGTTGACTCGTTTGGAGTTTCGCTGGATCCTCTTACTGTGATTACATCTTGTTCGACTTCAACTGCAATTTCGTGTTTCTTAAAACCAGCAACTGCAATCTCAATACTATAATGATACTCTCCAGTTTTTACAACATTGTGCGGAGGATAATTGTTAGCTAATTGATTGGCAAATCGTGTTTCGAATGTGTCGAACAATCTGTCAAAACCAACTAATGCTCTGTTAAGCTGAGCTAGGCTATTTGTGTCAAAACGTGCTAATTGTGTCATTTTAATTTCTCCTTAATTAAGCAAGAATTATGAGGGGCCTCACCCGAGCACCCCTATTTGTTTATGTTGTCTGTGTGTCAGTTTACTTCTGTAAAATCTGCATCTACCGCAGTTTCGTTTTTCTTAGCTTCTTCTTTTTTAGCCTTAGCTTCCATTAACGGTTGCGAGGCTGCATAGAGGTCACTAAGTTTTTGTGTGATAGAATCTTTGTCTCCGGTAAGAACAGCGGCATCTACACTAGTTAATGCCTCTTCAATTTTTTTCTTATCGTCGTCCTTGATTTCTACCTCACTAAGATCCTTACGGATCTTGTTTGTTTCAGCTTCTGCCATGTTTCTAGCTTCAATTAACTCTTTTTGAGTCTTATCAGCTTCGGCATTGGCTTCTGCTTCTTGGATCATTCTATCAATTTCTTCTTTGGTTAAACCGCTGTCGCTCTTGATAGTAATCTTGTTTTCTTTGCCTGTGCTCTTGTCTTTGGCACTGATATTCATAATACCATTGGCATCAACATCAAATGTAACTTCAATCTGAGGCATACCTCTTGGAGCAGGATTAATGCCTTCCAGATTAAATTCACCAAGTAACTTGTTGTGCTGTACTAGATCGCGTTCACCCTGGAACACCTTAATTGTGACAGCAGGTTGGTTGTCTTCAGCTGTTGAAAAAGTTTGACTAGCTTTGGTTGGAATAGTTGTATTCTTATTGATCAACTTGGCCATAATACCGCCCATTGTTTCAATACCAAGACTTAGAGGAGTAACGTCTAGTAATAGAACGTCACTACGATCGCCTGCTAGAACAGCACCTTGAATTGCCGCACCCGCCGCAACTGCTTCGTCTGGATTAACATCCTTGCGTGGTGCTTTTCCAAATAGCTTTTCAACTGCTTCTTGCACTTTAGGCATACGTGTTTGACCACCAACTAAGATAACTTCGTCGATGTCAGATACTGCAACGCCTGCATCTTTAATTGCAGTGCGGCAAGGAACTAAACTTCTTTCAATTAGATCATCAACAAGACTTTCAAATTTAGCACGAGTTAATTTCACTACTAAGTGTTTAGGTCCAGATGCATCTGCTGTAATATAAGGCAAGTTTACTTCTGTTTGAGTTGAACTTGATAATTCAATCTTGGCTTTTTCAGCGGCATCCTTTAGACGCTGTAAGGCCAACATATCTTTCTTAAGATCAATTCCTTGTTCTTTACGGAATTCTTCAACTAAGAAATCCATAATGCGTTGGTCAAAGTCTTCACCACCTAGGAATGTGTCACCGTTGGTGGATAGCACTTCAATTTGCTTGTCGCCATCTACATCAGCAATTTCAATGATTGATACGTCAAATGTACCACCACCTAAGTCGTAAACAGCTACTTTGCGATCTTTCTTGTCTGTTTTATCAACACCATAGGCAAGTGCAGCCGCAGTAGGTTCGTTAATAATACGTAAAACTTCTAAGCCTGCAATTGCACCAGCATCCTTAGTTGCTTGACGTTGCTGATCGTTAAAGTATGCTGGGACAGTAATAACTGCTTGGGTTACTTCTGTGCCAAGATAATCTTCAGCAGTTTTTTTCATTTTACGCAATACTTCTGCTGAAATTTGTGGAGGGGCTAATTCTTTGCCGCTTGCTTCAACCCACGCATCACCGTTTTTACTTTCGATGATTTTGTAAGGCATTAGATCAATGTCTTTTTGTACAGCTTGCTCTTTGAACTTACGTCCAATTAGGCGCTTGGCTGCATAAATTGTGTTTTTGGGATTTGTTACTGCTTGACGCTTTGCTGATGCACCTACTAGAATTTCATCGTTGGCGTATGCAACAATACTAGGAGTAGTACGTGCGCCCTCTGAGTTTTCGATTACTTTAGTAGTACCATTTTCTACAATAGCTACACAGCTATTAGTGGTGCCGAGGTCAATACCGATTACTTTGCTCATTTTTTTCTCCTTATAAAGCAAGATTTAATTTTGGGCAACTGCCCGTTTGTAAAACCCGAAGCGTTTTACAAAATTTATTTATTTCAAAAAGATATCATTTATTTGTCTATTGACACGAATAAAAGTAGTACATTTTGAAAGCTGTTTTAGGCTTGGAGCTCCTACATAAGTGCAGGTGCTACGAATACCGCCTAAAATATCTAATACTGTATTATTAACAGGGCCTTTATAGGGAATTGTCACTGTGCGACCTTCACTGCTACGATATTCTGCAACACCACCGTGATGCTTTTCCATAGCAGTATCTGAACTCATTCCGTAAAATGTAATTTTACCATCTTTTACTTCGCCACCACCTTCATCGTGCCCAGCTAACATACCCCCGAGCATAACAAAGTCCGCACCAGCTCCAAAACCTTTTGCAACGTCACCGGGGCAAGTGCAGCCACCGTCAGCAATAATGTGAGCACCGAGGCCGTGAGCCGCATCAGCACATTCGATGATTGCACTGAGTTGAGGATAACCAACACCAGTTTGAATACGAGTAGTACATACACTGCCAGGCCCAATACCAACTTTAACGATATCTGCTCCACGTAAGATTAACTCCTGTGTCATGTCTGCGGTAACTACATTACCTGCAATAATTGTACAATGCGGAAATGTTTCTCGAACTTTTTGTACATAATCTCCAAATCGTTCTTGATATCCGTTAGCTACATCAATGCAGATGAAATGAACTTCGGGATACACATTAATAATTTGTCGAAGTTTTAAAAAGTCTTTATCGCTTGTTCCAGTACTAACAGCAAAATAGTTACCACCTACTTGCGCTACTAGATCTTCAAGCTGATCTTCAGTATATGATTTTGTAAGGCAAGTAAACAAACGATGTTCATAAAGAGCATTGGCCATATTCAATGTACCAACACCGTCCATGTTAGCGGCCATTATAGGAATGCCAGTCCATTCGGTGCCGCTGTGTTTAAATTTATATGTGCGTTTAAGATCTACTTCTTTGCGACTTGAAAGAGTACTGCGCTTCGGGCGAATTAAAACATCTTTAAAGTCTAATTTGATTTCGTCTTCAATTCTCATCTTTGATTACCTAACGGTGAAATTAAATTCCCATCATACTTAGTTGATGTTCTCAAAGTTGTAAACACATTCTGAACTCCTACGGCTTGATTCCAAGCATCCTCAAGTGCGTGATGCTTGAGCACAGGGGGACGCTTAGGATCAATACCTAAATCAAATAATGTTCTAGTACATCTAACTTGCCAAAAACTCCAAGGTACAGCTTTGTTAATTTTTTTAAAGATATGTTCACAAATTACAATGTCAAAGGCAGCACCGTGACTCCATACACGTTTAGCACCCCAGCAGAATTTATAAAGTTGATGCATAGCGTCTACAATATCAATTCTACCTTCTGTGCTAAACGCTTCTTCTTGTGCTTCTTTACTTTGCTGACTCCACCACGCAATGGTATCTTCGTGTGTGACTAGGCCAATCCTGTCACAACTATCTAAATCTACTTTAACATAAAACTTTTCACAATCTGGTTCTTTTACGTCGCTACCAAACGGATCAAATTTTACAGCACCTATAGTAAGAACGGCAGCATCTGGTGATGTTGCTAAGGTTTCCAAATCAATCATTACGTCTGTTCTTGCCATTTTAATCTTTCTATAATTTAAAAATATATTATAACAAAAACATTAGAAAAGATCAACTATACTTGAGCGTCAAACATCATCTTCATCATCCTCCCAATCCATAGAGTCTTCGTCGATAAACGGAACATCTTTATATTTTGGATCGTCATAATATTTGTAGTAGCCTTCATTAGGCATAAGCTGTCTGAAACTAGGACAATCACTAAGCGACAGACTCAAAAGAGTGTATTGTTTCTTGTCCATAATATCGGTAATATAGAATGTGCTAGTGCAAGCACCACCGATACCTTTGATAGGACCGTGTTTGATTTTTAGTTGCTTAAGTGCTTCTTTAAACCGCCAATGATCCTTGCCTTCTTTGACAATGATACGAGTAATACCTAGCTTCTGATTTCTCAGACGGATTTTATCTACAAAAGTTAGTCGGGAAAGTGTGGCACAGTTTTCTTCGTCGATTTGTAATAATACATCTTTGACTTTGATACTGCCTTTGGTGTGATTGTTGTCAGGTGTTTCCTTAGTGCTCCAAGGAATTGAACAATCAACGTGATTGACATATAATGTCTCCCCATGAAATTTTAAGACCCACATAGGAATGGTCTGGTCTTCTAAGTGTTTTTTGTTAAAATGAAACACTACATCTTTACAGGCATATTCAATCTATGACATTTTATTTTTCCTTTTATATAAAATTTGGTGCGCTAGGTGGGAATCGAACCCACGTATCTGGAGTTTTAGAGGCTCCTGCCTTGCCACTTGGCTACTAACGCTTTTACACATTATAAATGTATTTTTAAATTAATACATCTTTTTTGGTAAACTTTCTTTTTCCAGTTTCTTTTGCCATCTTGCACGAGCGGCACTGGCTTTGCGTTTTCTTGTAGTAGTTGGCTTTTCATAAAACTCTTTCTTTTGTAGAGTTTTTAGAGTACCTGCGTCTTCGACCTTGTTTTTAAAACGTCGAATGGCTCGATTAATATCTTCGCCTTCTTTTACAATAACACTAGTTCCGTTAATCTTGTGGTTCATCATCTTCCTCATCATCAATGTCTTCTTCTTTTAGGATTTCTAAAATCCAGTCTAAATTATATATGCGATTTCTGCTAATCAACCCCCAAGGAGTGATTTCGTCGTTAGTCAAATAATGAGTATTTGGTTGTGCTAGCAAAAAACTTATAAAGTTACGTGTAATTGAGTCGCAGTTGTCAATATCGATAATGATAAAATCAACCTGTTGGCTTACACTCAACATCCATTCAATATCAGCTTCGTCTTGATCGTAAACGTAAACATTTAGATCAGCATCACTTTGACTTAGTAATTGTTGGAATTGTAATTTTACTTTAGTACTAGGTTTAACTAACAAATAACTTGGATTAAGGTTAAACAGTTTATCCGGAGGTGTAATAAGATTAATTTTTCCTAAATTCATGCTTTAAATATCTCTATGTTGGATTCTTTTCCATAGCGAGTTATCAGTCTGTTCGCTATTTTGAACATAAGTTACTCGTTGGTTGTTTTCTTGACCAATGTTCCTTCTTCTCGAATCATGTAGTTCTTTTTTTTTGAACTATCCCAGGGTAGTGTCTCTATCTCTCCGCTATCAAATTTTCTTTGAATTTCGTAAATGTCTGCTTCAGGATTTTCTTCTCTCCATTTTGCTAGGTCATCAGTCCAAAGCACATTAGCTACTGGTTTTTCTTGTTTAACTGCTTGTTCAGCAGCCGCAATCATTTCGTTCCATTGTTCTACAGGATCTAATCTTTTTTCTTCTATAGGCTCGAGAACTTCTTGTTCGTAATCAAATGTATCTTTTGGATGCTCACCACCATCTTTGAATTTAGTAATTTCAGGTTTGGCTACTATTGGACCGTGATGTTCCCAACCTTCAGGATATTTAAATCCTTGGCGCAGATAAGGATGCGTATCTGGATGATGCGGTTTAGGTTCTTTTTCTCTTTCTGCTTGTTCCTCTAATTCACGCAAATATCCTATTGGATTATCAAGAACATCGCAAGATTTATTTGGACAATATACGCCAATGCCAGGTGCGTCTAGCATAGGCGTTGCGCACTTTGGGCAAGGTTCACGTATCCCGTCGTCTTCATCTTCAAGCTCTTGTTCGGTAGGCTTTTCGCCAACATCTGCAACATACGGATCTGGCGTGTACTCATTGTCATCACGACGTTGTCTAAACCAAGAAAAACTGTATTGGCTAGCTAACAGTAGAATAACAGCCAATGGATCAAATACTACCACAATCATAATAATGACCCAACGAACTGCGGCTTCTAATAGATTGGCATCGGGATTGTCACCGTAGATGAGTGCGGCAATGTATTTGATAGGACCTACTTCTGCTTCAACTTTGCGGACTTCGGCGGCGATCGGAGCTCGTTCTTCGTTAAGTCTACTAATGTTGCTCTGTGCAGTAGCAATATCTTTTTGGAGTCTAGCTCGCTCTGCTTGTTGCTGTCTACGGATTTGGATTGCACGTTCTGCACCCCGTTCTGAGTCAGAACGCGACATAGTTTGATCCACAGCATCGTCCATTTGTTTAAGAGCACGTCTAGCCGCATCGATGTTCTCCTTCTCCGTTTTAATCTTTTCGTCGTAAAGAGCAATTTTACTTTGAACATCACCGCTTACTAAGCCTTGGTCCATATGAGCCTTGGATAGATATCCAAAGATACCCATACTGGTAATGAACATTAGTAAAACGATTGCCGTAAGTAGATATCCCTTTATTGCTCTAGGAGCAATAAACCAATTTTGTTTTAACCAAACAGTCGCAACTAACTTACTAATTTCTAGAACTGCACCCATTATTACAATAGGCACAACTGCGGCGGCAAAAATACTAACTAAACCAGCTACTGAGTAGTAGATGGCCACAGCACTTAATGATAGTCCGCAAATTAGTGTAAGCCAGGCGATAAATTTATCAGCCAATGTTATCATAGAAATATTTATTCGGATTCTTCACCAAAGATATATTGTGCCATTTTCTTTTCAACAGTCTCTTTGCCTACTTTATTCATAGCACAATCAAAACATACTTGTTCATCGTTAGGACCGTAAGGTCTACATTCGTCTATCTTACCACACATTTCGCACATTTGATCAGGTTCTTGTGCAATAATTCCGCGACCACTCATAATTCGTCATCCTTATAATCGTAAATTTCGTATCGGCCTGCGGCATAGTTCCAATGCCTAGTATCATATAAATTGAAGGTTAGAACATAGCTTAGTAAACCAATCTCTAATCTAAGTCCAGCGTGATCTTGTCTAGTGGTAAATTCAAACTGCCCTTCAACCAGGGTATTACAACGATACAGTTGAATTTCTGCTGCCTTGTTTTTGGTAATTTTCTTACTCCAGCACCAGCCGGCATCAAACAAATCACTCCAAGGATTAGTAACAGAAAAAGAAAGCCTTATCATTTGGCTGCTTCTCTAGTAATCTCTTGTACTTTTTGAACTCCGGTGTCTGCTACTTTTGCTACACCACTAAATCCAATTGTAGCAACCACAATGCCTAAAACAAATGCAATTAAGTGTGACATAATTTCCTCTGTGTGATAAAAAAGCCTCTATAGTATTTTACTATAGAGGCGTGTTGTGGTCAATGTCTTTGGTTACTTAAACACAATCAATGCCAAAAGCATTGCTTGAACAACAAAACCAAACCCAATGGTAATAATGTTTAATAGGTCCTTAGCGATTACGCTTCGGATAAAGAACATAAACAATCCTAGCCACATAAGGCCAACCATGTCAACTGGAGGCAACTTTTCTGTCAGTCCTGTGAGGATAGCAATCAAAGTAGGAATTGTGGCTAAGTGGATCAGGATTACTGCTATCCAGCCCAGCGTTTCTGCGCTAAGGTGTCCAATATTTTCTTTAATATTATCCATCATACGACGAACATTAACCAAGTTACGAAGTGTGCTATAATCCATATCTTCCTCTTATTTGTAAAAAATGTGACCACCGATAACTGCAACCCGCTCTTTATCCCATTTCGGGTTTATGTGCTTTGCGTGAAAATATAATGCCTTGTCTAAACTAGGCAATCTAAATCCTTCAAGCAAAACTTGTTTGGCTACTTTTTCACTTTCTCGATACACGGCTATGTTTCGAGGTTTAATATTATTTGGTTGTTCACAATACCAACTAAATTGGCAAAGAACTTTTTCGTAAATCACGTTTTTTTGATAAACGACCTTACAAATATCATTTGGAAATTTTCCGCTTTCAGCACGATTAATAGTAACCTGCGCTACTGCTACCTTTCCTTCAAATGGTTCTCCTCCTGCTTCAAAATAGATATTTCGAGCAAGACATTCTAATTGTTGATTACGTACCTCAGCTGTTACAGCTGAGTTCATCATAACGATCCTTTTATTAGGATCTAGCTTATACGTAATGACTTTGTATCCGATAAATCCAACAATGGCTAGACCAATCAGTACAAGTAAGATTTTAATGAGTTTAATCATTCTTTTCTCCTTTTACTGGATTACTTAATTATAAACATAGATACTTTAGTTATCTGCGCATTTTTGCAATATCTTGTGCTTCTTCATCACTGAAGATTGGCACAGCATTGCTCTTGTGCATAGTACCAATGCCTTTAACCTTAGTCCCCGTGTAAACTTTTGGCGGAGCCTTTATTGCTGGGCTCATATCTTTGCCATCATTTAGACTAGGAATTCGCGGGCCGGTGTCTCTACGATAAACAGTGTTTTGCGTAGTCGGCATCACCGGAGCTGCCAAAGCTCGCTTACGTTTACGCTCTTCGGCTTCAACTCCCCACTTCTTTTGAAGTTCGTTCCACGATGCTTCTAATTCTCGAGCCTTACGTGCTTCGTCGGCATTTCGAAATTTGGGTTTGCCTTTTTTCTTGCCAGTAGTTGATAGCCACGGGCCTTCTAAATGCATACTCATAGTATTCCTTTAACGTTGTCTACGAGTATGTATTATAACACCTTTGGTAAATTATAACAACCTTTTTGAATTATTTTGAATGTTTTTCCAAAAGTCTGATTACATCGCCAATTGTTTTGATTTTTTCAATTTCGCGTTCTGGAACTTCAATATGGTACTCATCCTCTAGAGAAAGAGCAAATTCAACCAAATCCAAACTATCTGCACCCATATCATCAACAAATTTGGTTTCCAAGGTTAATGATTTCTTATCGGCCTTAAATGTTTTGGAGCATAGTTCCATAACTTGTTCTTGTAGTGTATTCATTGTTTTCCTTTAAAATGATCTAACAACTAATTGTAACAGATCTTCGTGATCTAAGTCAGCATATTTTGAGTTAAATTCGTAAACCGCATCTTCAGCTTGATCCCAATCTGAAACTCCCAATATTTCAAATAATTCTTGTTTGCTTATTGGTTCGTTTCTCATATAACTAACCCAAACTGTTGTCATTACTGAACAAGCAAACACAATTTTATTATCATATACGCCTTCGTCTTCACACCATTGAATTGTTTTTTGTAGATAATAATCTATGTCTTCAATTCTATTTTCTAATTGAGCTATCCAATATTGTGTGTCTTGTCTAGTCCAAGGCTTTGTCATACTCTAAAACTTTCTCCGCACCCACAACGATCACGCTCGTTGGGATTGATAAATTCAAACCCCTCGTTTAATCCTTTTTTCACCCAATCGACTGTAACGCCATTGAGATAGGGTTCTGCTCGACCATCAACTAAAACTACAAAACCATTTTGTGCATAATTTGTAACGCCTGGTTCGTAATCGTAATGGTCAACATATTCTAGAGTGTAAGCTAGGCCACTGCATCCGGTAGTCTTAACACCAAGACGTATGCCAACACCTTTGCCGCGCTGTTTAAGAAGTTGCTGTATCTTCTGTGAGGCCGTGCTTGTTACGGTAATCATTTATTGCCGCCTTGATAGCGTCCTCTGCAAGAATACTACAGTGTATCTTAACAGGTGGTAAAGCCAATTCATCTGCAATTTGGCTATTTTTGATACTTCCTGCTTCGTCAAGAGTTTTGCCCTTGACCCATTCGGTTACTAGCGAGCTACTTGCGATTGCTGATCCACAACCATAAGTTTTAAAACGAGCATCAGTAATAATTCCATCTTCTACTTTTATCTGTAATTTCATTACATCACCGCAAGCAGGAGCGCCGACCATTCCGGTGCCTACAGAATCATCACCTTTATCAAAGCTACCTACGTTACGTGGATTTTCGTAATGATCAATAACTTGATTTGAGTATGCCATTTTTATTTCCTCTTTTTAAGAGACCTTCTTGCTGTTGCACGAATTGATCTAGGGTGGTGTGCTCTAAACTTAGCCATAATAATCTCCGTTTTGGTATTTATTATTTTGCAGATGCTTCTTTACGTGCGTTCTTAACTGCGGTAACGTCGTTACGTGTTTCTTTGCAAAGTTTGGCCAATTCTTGTAAATGCTTACGCACACGAGTACCGGCAGCACCAACTTCTTTGTCATAGAACTTTTCGAAGTCGCCTTCCATTGCTTCTACGATTTTGGTAAATTCTGAAAATTTATTTGCTGACATTATAGTCTCCTTTAATTTGTTGTAGTAATAATTTAGCAGTTGCAGGGGACAAGGTCCAGCCTAAATGGCCGTGCCCTGTATGATAAAACACTGTTTGGTGTTTTGAACTCTGTTTAATAATGGGCATCATGTTTGGGGTCATTGGACGTAAGCAAGCCCAACTTGAATAATTGCTGATGTCCACATTTGGAAAATTTTCTCGAACCCAATTAATCAACGGCTCGATGCGATCTCGACGTATGTCGTAATTTTCACCAGCTAGTTCAGCAGTTCCTGCAACACGGAATCTGTTTCCTAGTGTACTGGTAACAATCTTTGCCTGATCGTCTAATAGACTGACTTTAGGAATGTATTTCATATCTTCGGGTTTAACATTAATAGTAATGCTATAGCCCTTAACTGGATAAATTGGAAGGGAATCTCCAAAGTGACTTGCAATCTTATTTGAGCCAACACCTGCAGATACTACAATACAGTCAAATTCTTCTAACATCTCGGTAGTGGTAATCTTATCTACTACAGTATCGAATACAAATTCAACTCTGTATTTTTTAGAAAGTACACGCTGTAGCTCAAGACAAAACTTGTGAATATCGCCAGTCCAGTCACTTGGGGTCCAGACTCCGCCAACGATTTCTTCTATGTCTGATAATGCAGGATCTATTTGTTGTGTTTGTTGAATAGTTAATATATCCCATTCACAACCATTGGCGTTATACATTTCCTTAACAGATTGTGCGTTTTGAAAATACTGATTATCTTTATAAAAATGTAAAATGCCACAGAAACTCTGATCAAACTCAAGATTTTCATCTTGGATCATTTCTTTATAGAGACGTCTTGATTCTAATCCTAGTTTAATAGTTTGGCCAGTGTTTCGTGCGTAATCTAGGCTAAAGGTATGCCACAAAAATCTTGTCATCCATTTGATTTTAGCCCAACTAGGTGTAGGACGAATCAACAATGGAGCATCTTTTTGAAACATCCACTTGATACCTTTTTTGACATTGCTCCAAGTGGTCCAGACTTCACTGTTGCTAACACTAACTTGGCCGCCGTTGGCGTAACTAGTTCTCATAGCAGGATAAGACTCTTGCTCAAGAACAGTTACGCTATAGCCTTCTCTGGCTAGATAATACGCAGATGTAAGCCCGGCTATACCAGCACCAATTACTGCAACTCTCATAGTGGTCCTAATTCTTTCTCGAGCCAAACTTTACATTCTTCCCAGCTTTTATAAAGATGAGCTCGGCCACCGGCACGAATCCATTCTTCATTGTTGCTACGACGATCATCAATAAGAATATCATCGGGGCTCTCACAACGTACCCATTTGTCGTGGCTGTAAGGTCCAAAGAAAACTGGGATATGCGGAAAATGATACTTAGCCCACCAAACCTTGTCCACAAAGGCCCAAGGCATATCATTATTGTGAGGAACTGCTGTTAAGAAATAAAGACCAACATTGGGATTTCTTCCTGTGTATTCAGTTACCCAATTAACCAGATCAACTGCACCTTTTTTCAAAGGCAATTTACTGTACATACGTTGGTCGTCTTTAAGACGACGCCATTCTTTTTCGGGAACCATTTCCCCCGGTTCCCACTCCATTTTAAGATACGATCGTGCGTAGCCCATCCAATCAGCTACTACATCATCCATGTCTAAGTAAATGTTCATTAGGCTAATTTAATTCCAGTGGTTGATTCAATGAACTGATCGGCAAATTGCTTGTCAGTTGCTTCGCAAACTGTTACAGCAATCTTTGCCAATTTGATTTCTTTTTCTGGGTTTACAGTAAACAAGTAAGGCATAAGACCTGGACCTTTTGCACCCATACCAATAACCATTGGATTTTTTAATTTGTAGTAAAGTGCATTATTCTCTATTAGTTTGGCTACTAGCTCTTCTCCGCTAGTTAGTTTAAGAGTAATGACTTCACCTTCTGTTACGCCTTTGTCGATTAACATTTTTATCCTTGTAAGTGTTGTTTTAGCTCAGTAAATCCACCGATTAATTTACCATCTAAGAAAATCTGTGGTACTGTTCGGGCTGTGGGTACTGCTTCTAGCAATTCTTCTTTGGTATACCCGTCACCAATTTTCTTTTCTTCAAACTCAATGCCTTTTTGCGTTAGCAGGGCCTTGGCCTGATCGCAATAGGGGCAGTGATACTTTGACCATACAATAGCTTTCATTTGATTCTCCAGTATTATTATAGTGCAGGAAGTTCGTCGTAGTCAATAGCATCGGACATCACTCCGATGACATAATTAGTCGATTCATTTTCCTGAAGTGCTGTTTGTTTTTTGCTTGTGTCGCTATGCTTGTTAAACCAAGGAATAGGAGTTGTTTTTGGAGCAGGGTTCCAATACTTGATACCAATATCCTTTAGTGCGCCAACTGCTGTGTAGTCAACAAAGTCTTTTAGAATGTTTGCGTTCAGTCCAATAACTGGTCCTTTTTGGAACAAGTAATCGGCCCAACCCTTTTCTTCTGCGATTACATCACGATAGATTTGTAATACTTCTTCTTGACACTCTTGTGCCGCTTTGGCAAAGCGTGGATCTTCTTTGACAACTTGATTAATTAACCAAGCAGTCCAACCTTTGTGTAGAAGTTCGTCTTGTAGGATAAGGCTGATAATGTTGCCGTTGCCAATAAAGATCTTGTTCTCTACCATTGCTAGCGATGTAGCAAATGATACCATAAAGCGGAAGGCTTCTAAGGCATAACTTGCGTGTAGTGCTAGATAGATTGCTTTGATATGTTTTTCTTCATCAATCTTTTCTCCAGATTCGATTAAACAATTAATCATATGGAGCTTATCATAGTATGCTCCAACACTACTAGCCATATCAACAATTTCTTTAGTGTCGTGGATAGTGTTAAACACTTCCTTAGGCACGTTATAAATGTTACGAATAATGTGACTATATGAACGACTATGAATGTTGGTTTCAAAGAACGTCCAGTTATAAACTAATGCTTCTAGTTCTGGTAGACTTATGACCGGAGTAAAGATTTGACTTGGGCCGCGGCCTTGCAGACTGTCAAGAGCAGTTTGGCGGAGCAAATTACTAGTGAAGATATGTTTAACTGCATCTGATGCATCCTTAAAGTCCTGCGCATCTTTGGTTAGACTAATTTCTTCTGGCACCCAAAAGAATCCGCGAGCAGTCTTTTCAAAGTCTGCAATCTTATTGTATTTGACTTCTTCAAAACGTTGAATAGTAACTGGACCTGCTGGATCTAAGAACATTTTACGGTGAAGGTAGTCTGTCTTTGTGTTTAAGTTATATTGTTGTTTTGACATTTTAATAATTTCCTGAAGCAAGTACTATCTTGCAAATGTGTTCTAATCTTTCAATATGTTCGTAGGCACGCCACGGACTTGTGTCAATGGCTACAACACCGTGACCTTTAATGCCAACAATATCAAATTTGATATTACCGTCTTTATCTAACTGTAACTTCTCAAAACATTGATTTGCAAGCTCTTGACTAATTGGAGGGACATCTCCAACATTTGGAGCTACTTTTGTATAGCGACTGAGTTCCGGAAAGCTATCAACTACTGTGCTCAAATCGATGCCGGCGTGCATTGCCGCAACACAATATGTTGGATGAACGTGTACTACTACACGAACATCATCTTTGTGTTGCCCCATTTCTTTTTGTAGACCAAAGTGTAAGGGTATCTCTCCGCTGGGTCTTAAGGCACTACTGATATCGCTGTAAGGCATTTCGTCCCAAGAGTATTTGTAATCAGCTGTTCCTAGTCCACTAGGAATCCAACGATTAATTTTAATTTTTTTAAATTGGTCTGGTTGTAGTGTTTGCTTACGAACACCGCTTGGTGTAATATAAAAATGATCACGGTCGTGGTGACGAATACTTACGTTACCATCACGACTGGTAATCCAATTACGCTTGTAAGCGTCAACCATTATATCGCAGATAGTTTCTAACATTATAATTTACAACTTTCGCAATCTTCTAAATCTTCCTCAATGAGTTCACGCTCGTTGTGGAATCCGTTATAGTGTACCTCTGGTGTAGCTTCTTGCATTTTACTGCCTGCTTTATTGATAAGGCTGTAGTAGAATGTTTTAATACCCCATAGCTGAGCCTGCATCAAATTCTTAGCAATTAATGTAGTTGGCACTTTACGATCTGCAAAGTGAGCAGGGTTATAAAATGTATTAGTTGAAATGCTTTGATCAACATAGACCTGTAGCACTGCGGCTGTCTTTAAATAGCCAATACAATCTTTCTGTTCCCACATTAGTTGATACTTGTTTTTCAGTTTATGATAATCTGGAACAACTTGTGTAAAAGAACCAGCCTTGCTTTCCTTGGTACTAATCAAGCTCATTGGCATTTCGATACCGTTGGTGCTATTGATAACAACACTGGAACTTTCAACCGGAGCAATAGCCATTAAAGTAGCATTACGAACACCGTACTGTTTCATATCAGCACGTAGACTTTCCCAGTCAAGTTCAGGTGTAAAGTTTGTTAGTTCGTTAACACCCTTAGCACGTAATTCCCAGGGGAACACGCCTTGGCCGTAACGTGTCTTGTGGCTGTCTAAGCAGGCGCCGCGTTCTTTAGCTAGCTCAACTGTGGCTTCAGTTAGGTAATAGGCTTGATGTTCCATCCAACTCTTAACT
>JACCEA012209013.1_pt1 | contig 42131 bp, 44 predicted proteins | sample 7449851 | NCBI WGS metagenome assembly JACCEA01 (sample SAMN15323453, study PRJNA562643) | freshwater metagenome | isolation source: river surface water | place: USA:Blue River Watershed | collected 2017-08-18 | reverse complement strand
GCGTGTTCCTGCAGATATCCGTGCCCAGGGCGGCGTTGCACGCATGAGCGACCCAGACCTAATCGACCAGATCATCAGCACCGTTTCAATCCCGGTCATGGCAAAGGCTCGCATCGGTCACTTCGTTGAGGCCCAGGTGCTTCAGTCGCTTGAAGTTGACTACATCGACGAGTCTGAGGTTCTTAGCCCCGCCGATTATGTAAACCACATTGATAAGTGGAAGTTCAAGGTGCCATTTGTTTGTGGCGCTACTAATCTCGGTGAAGCCCTGCGCCGCATTACTGAAGGCGCGGCAATGATTCGATCAAAGGGCGAGGCAGGTACTGGCGATGTTTCAGAAGCCATGAAACACATCCGCACCATTCGCGGTGAAATTGCTGCCTTGAGTGCCAAGAGTGAAGATGAGCTTTATGTTGCTGCTAAGGAGCTTCAAGCCCCTTACCCACTAGTTAGGGAAGTAGCGCAAACCGGCAAGCTGCCTGTTGTGATGTTTGTCGCTGGAGGAATTGCAACACCGGCTGATGCGGCTTTGATGATGCAGCTTGGTGCCGATGGCGTTTTCGTAGGTTCAGGTATTTTCAAATCCGGGGATCCCGCAAAACGTGCGGCAGCAATAGTGAAAGCGACCACGCATTTCAACGACGCCAAGGTAGTTGCCCAGGCATCACGCGGTCTTGGAGAGGCAATGGTTGGAATCAACGTCAATGATCTCCCTGCGCCTCACCGGTTAGCTGAGCGTGGCTGGTAATTGACTGTTGGCGTCTTAGCTCTGCAGGGTGATGTTCGCGAGCACATCGCTTTACTGCATTCACTCGGCGAAGACGCAGTTGCTGTAAAGACTCTCGAGCAATTGCAACAGGTTGATGGCCTAGTCATTCCTGGCGGTGAATCAACCACAATTTCTAAGCTGTTGGTAACTTTTGGTTTGCTTGAGCCGGTAAGAAACTTCGTAAAGACGAAGCCTGTTTTAGGCACCTGCGCTGGTCTGATTCTTTTGAGTGAGAATGTGCAAGGACGTCTGCCGGATCAAGAACTAATCGGTGGCCTGCCAATTGAGGTTTCTCGAAATGCTTATGGAGGACAAACACACAGCTTCGAGGGCCAAATCGAGATTGCGGGGAAGTCCGAGCGTGTCGCCTTTATTCGCGCTCCGAAAATTCTTGACGCAAGCCGGGTTGAGGTAATAGCCACTTTTGAGGGGCAACCGGTTGCGGTTAGGCATGGCAAAATCATGGGTGCAAGTTTCCATCCTGAGCTCACGGGGTCGGAAGTTCTACACAGGCTGTTTCTGGAGCAGCTTCGGAAGTAAGAAAGCGATAGTTTAGGTTCACTATGTCAGGTCACTCCAAATGGGCAACCACCAAACATAAAAAAGCAGCTAACGATGCTCGCAGAGCTAAGTTGTGGGCCAAGCTCATTCGTAACATTGAGGTCGCCGCGCGCAACGGTGGGCCAGACATTGATGGCAATCCAACACTTTATGACGCCGTCTACAAGGCCCGCAAAAACTCTGTTCCCAATGACAACATTGATCGCGCAGTAAAACGTGGAAGTGGTGCTAACGGCGAAGGCGCGGAGTACCAGAACATCCTCTACGAGGGGTACGGGTCTGGCGGAGTGGCAATCCTCGTTGAGTGTCTCACCGACAACAAGAATCGCGCGGCGGCCGAAGTTCGTCTTGCCTTTACTAAGAATTCAGGCAGCCTGGCCGATCCAGGCTCGGTTTCCTACCAGTTCAGTCGCAAGGGTGTGATTGTTGTCTCCGATGGCGTTACTGAAGATCAAATTCTGGAGGCGACAATCGAACACGCGGTTGACGATATTGCTGCATCCGGCGACGGCTACGTAGTCACCTGCGATGCCAGTGCAATAACCGCGGTTCGCGAAGCGCTTCAAGCAGCTGGACTCGACTACGAAAGCGCTGATGTGGAGTTTGTCTCCTCGTTGAAGATTCAGGCAGACAAAGAGACAGCTGAGAAGAACATTAAGTTGGTTGAAGCTTTAGAGGATTTAGATGATGTGCAGGAGGTTTATACCAACATGGACCTCACCAACGAAGTCTTAGCGCAACTGGGCTAGTCGTGGCCCTTATTCTTGGCGTTGACCCCGGGCTAACTCGCTGCGGTTTCGCCCTCGTTAGCGCCAATCAATCGCTCTTGCACGGAATGTTTCAATCGGACGCCAACTCCGATCCCGCTGAAAGGGTTGGGAAGATTTCGCAAGAACTAGAACAGTTGGTAGAGAAACATCGGCCTGATCTAATTGCCCTTGAGCGAGTATTTGCCCAGGCGAACTTACGATCAGTAATGGGGGTTGCCCAAATATCAGGTGCACTAATGGCAACGGCACATCGTCATGGAATTCCTGTGGAATTTTTTACCCCGAGCGAGGTGAAGGCGGCCGTTGCGGGACATGGACGTGCGAGCAAGGCCCAGGTAGCGCAAATGGTTACCGCAATCCTAAAACTAAAGGAAACCCCCAAACCTGCGGATGTCGCCGATGCCCTGGCTGTTGCAATTTGCGCTAGCAATAAGTCACAAGTTGCAGCGACACCGGCTCGAAAGAAGTGGGTTGCGGCGACCAAAGCTGCTCGGCAAAAGCTAGGTTAGGGCTGTGATTTCCTTACTAACCGGACAAGTTCAAGAAATTGGTATTGAATCCGCTGTGCTGATAGTCGGCGGAGTCGGTTTTGAGGTATCGCTAGCCCCCAGGCAGTTAGCCCAGTTACGAGTAGGCGATGAAGCAAGCATTTACACGCGCATGATTGTCAAAGAAGACGACATCGCTCTTTACGGATTTGCCAGCAAAGTTGAGCGGGAGCAATTTGATTTACTTTGTTCGGTTTCTGGAATTGGGCCAAAACTGGCCATGACAGTCATTGCGGGTCTTGATCCAGATTCATTCGCCGATGCCATCAATAAACAAGATGAACAAGTTTTTAGAAACATTGTTGGTATAGGACCAAAGACCGCGAAGCTGATTCTTCTCTCTCTTGCTGGTAAGACCCAGCAGGTAGTTTCGCCCACCGCTCATCGAGTTTTGCTTGCCCTGAAGCAACTTGGAACTGATGAGTCAAGGGCCCGTTCCGCCCTTTCGCAGGTTGACAATTCGTTATCCGAATCTGAAATGCTAAAACAGGCTTTGAAGCTAATTGGCGGGGCAATGTCATGAAGGAAAACGACGACAAGGAACTAGATGCTCGTCTAAGACCGTCTAACCTTTCGGAATTTGTAGGACAAAACAAAGTTGTTTCGCAAGTTTCCCTAATCATTCAGGCGGCAAAGCTAGAGGGTAGATCGGCAGACCACATGCTGCTGGCAGGGCCACCGGGTCTAGGAAAAACCACATTGGCCATGATTGTCGCCAAGGAGTCTGATCGAGCGCTGAGGCTAACGAGCGGTCCAGCAATTCAGTCAGCGGCCGACCTCGCTGCGGTTTTATCCTCGCTGGAGTCTGGTGATGTGCTTTTCATCGATGAAATTCACCGCTTGTCTCGATCTGCCGAGGAGATGCTCTATCTCGCTATGGAGGATTTCCGGGTCGATGTAATGGTTGGTAAGGGTCCCGGAGCCAGCTCGATTTCTCTAGACATCGCTCCATTCACGTTGGTTGGGGCAACTACCCGAAGTGGAATGTTGCCGACGCCGCTTCGCGACAGATTTGGATTCACTGCATTTTTAGAGTTTTACGACGAAGATGAATTGGCCAGAGTTATCGAAAGGTCTGCTACTCGCCTTGGCATATCTATTGAAGAAATGGCGATTGTTGCATTGGCTCGCAGATCACGTGGAACTCCACGAATTGCTAATCGACTTCTGCGACGGGTTCGCGATTTTGCTGCCGTCAATCAGCACTCACAAGTCACTGAGCGGACTGTTTTGGATGCCATGGAATTATTCGGCGTGGACTCAAGAGGTCTGGACCGCGTGGATCGAGAGCTCTTGGGTCTTTTGGCGAAAAAGTTCAACGCCAAGCCGGTCGGCCTCTCCACCCTTGCCGTCGCGTTGGGCGAGGAGCCTGAGACTATCGAGTCGGTTATTGAGCCCTTCCTGATTCGCTCTGGGCTGCTGAGCAGGACCCAGCGGGGGCGGGAGATAACCCAAACGGGCATAGACCACCTGGCCTCCTAGGACCGAAGGGGTTTTTGCGCCTATAATTTCGAGGGACCATTCGGTAAGGAAAGCTTTTGACATTTGATTTTCTGTTGTTTGCCGTTCTGCTACTGCTGATAGTTCTTCTAATCATGCAAAACAGAAGGCGACGCAAAGAGATTGAGGTTATGCAGAAGACTTTGGCCGTTGGCGCGGAGGTAATCCTGCACGCTGGCATTAAGGGCAAGGTTGTCAGTCTCACCGATGATGAGGTTGAAATTGAATCAGCCGGAAGCAAGTTGCGCGTTTTGCGCGGTGCGGTGGGCAAAGTAGTCTCCGCAGGGGAGAAGTAGAAACTTGGCTCAGAGCACAACCACTAAGTCCGCTCGCCGAAAACTTTCCTGGGTAAGCGCAATCGCGGTATTTTTTATCTCTCTAATTACCTGGGGAACCGTTTCTGGCCAACCGGGTGCTAGCTGGACACCAGAACTAGCTTTGGACCTGCAAGGTGGAACTCAGCTAATCCTGACTCCTTCAATCTCGGATGGTCAAAGTGCCTCGCTTGAACAACTAAACCAGGCTGTTGAAATCATCCGACAAAGAATTGATGGTTCGGGTGTTGGTGAGGCGTCGGTCACCGTGCAAGGCAACGAAAACATCGTAGTTTCCATCCCTGGAACCCCAGATGAAAATACCTTGCAATTGATTAAGGCTTCGGCTCTGTTGGAGTTTCGCCCTGTGCTCACTGTCGCTCAATCAACGCCGCTTCCCGAGGGAACCGAACTTGTCGATACAAGCACTCTTAATGACACTCCCGCAACACCACCCACCAATGCGTCGGATCTAGCGTGGATTACCGAAAAGGTTCAAAAGGACTTTGACCAATTGGACTGTTCACAGCCTTTTAGAACTCCTGGTCAGGTCGACGATCCGGCTAAACCCTTGGTCACTTGCGATGATTTTCTTTTTACCAAATACATTTTGGGTCCGGTAGAAGTTAAAGGCGAGAACATCTCCGATGCCTTTGCAGGAACTATCACGACCCAAACCGGAGCCAGCACTAACACTTGGGCTGTAAACCTGGAGTTTGATCCTGAGGGAACCACCGCGTTTGGAAATGTGACATCTAGGCTTTTTAGCTTGAGCTCACCGCAAAATCAGTTCGCAATTGTGCTGGATGGATACATAATCACTGCTCCCGCCACACAGGCCGTCATCACGAATGGTCAGGCGCAAATAACCGGAAACTTTACCCAGGAATCCTCAACAGTTTTGGCTGATCAGCTGAAGTACGGTGCACTCCCTATTGGATTTGAAGTTCAGAGCCAGGAGAACATCTCTGCAACGCTTGGTGAGGATTCACTGCAGGCGGGCTTGATTGCTGGTTTGATTGGTTTGGCCCTGGTTATGGTCTACATGACGATTCAGTACCGTGGTCTCGCGGTTGTCGTTCTGGGATCTCTACTGATGGCTGCAATTTTGGTTTACCTATTCATAGCCTTCCTGTCCTGGCGTCAGGGCTATCGTTTGTCGCTTGCCGGTGTGGCGGGTCTTATCATTTCGGTTGGTATTACAGCTGACTCGTTCATTGTTTACTTTGAGCGTATTCGCGACGAGCTTCGTGAGGGCAAGAGTCTTGAGGTAGCGGTTGAGGCCGGTTGGGGAAGAGCCCTCAGAACCATCCTCGCCTCGAACGCGGTTAGCTTTACCGCGGCGATCATTCTCTACCTACTGACCAGTTCAGCAGTTAGGGGATTTGCCTTCACACTTGGTCTTACAACTTTGATCAACATCTTGCTGGTAACCCTATTCACCCACCCACTTGTTCAGCTTCTTTCTCGTAACAAGTTCTTTGCATCGGGCCACAAGTTCTCCGGGTTTGACTTATCCGCGCAGGAAGCTTCATACAAAGGTCGAGGTGAATTCCGTTACTCGAGAGCTGTTCCAGAGACGAAACTGAAGAAGAGTTCAAAACAGGCCGAAATCCGCCAGACCATCGCCGAGCGAAAAGCTCTGCAGGGTAAGGAGAACCATGAGTAAGATGCGCGAATTTGGAAATCAGCTCTATTCGGGCGAGCGTTCCTTTAATTTCGTTGGGCGACGCAAGCTCTGGTATGTCTTCGCAGCCGTAGCGGTGACGCTTGCCATTGTGCTACCGATTCTCCGTGGGGGATTCAACTTCGGTATTGAATTTAGAGGTGGTAGCGAATTTAGATTGACAAACTCGCAGTCTCTTGAACAGACGGTAGCAGTTGATGCAGTTCAGTCAGTCGTCCCCGGGGCACAGGTGACAGTTTCAACCGTCGGCACTGCAGATTTGCGTATTCAGACCGAACAGTTAGCAGATGACGAATCAGAGGCTGTTCGAATTGCGCTTGCCGAAGCATTTGGAATAGATTCCGCGCAGGTGGCATCGAGCTTCGTTGGACCCAATTGGGGTGCTGAAATTACGCGTCAAGCACTGATCGGTCTTGCGGTCTTCTTGGTCATTGTTTCGCTCCTAATGGCTCTCTATTTCCGGTCATGGAAGATGAGCGCTGCGGCCCTGGTTGCCCTTGCTCACGACCTTGTTTTCACGCTTGGTGTTTATGCCGGGGTTGGCTTTGAAGTAACCCCGGCTGCAATTATTGGATTCCTGACTATTTTGGGTTATTCGCTCTATGACACGGTGGTGGTTTTCGACAAGGTAAGGGAAAACACCGCTGACATTGAACTGTCGGAGACTAGGACCTTTGGTGAAGCGGTAAACCTAGCGGTCAATCAGACCCTGGTTAGATCCATCAATACTTCTGTGGTTTCAGTTCTCCCGGTTGCTGCAATTTTGTTTATTGGTTCTCTGCTCCTGGGTGCCGGCACCCTTCGGGACATCTCGCTGGCCCTGTTTGTTGGAACTATCGTTGGCACCTATTCATCGGTATTTCTAGCTGCACCGGTCTACGTCCATCTACGCGAGCGTGAACCTGCCCTGAAGGCGGCTGCCGAGAAGGTTTTGGCCTCCCGCCAATAGACTTCTCTCACCCTTCTAAGGAGTGAGAGATGTCTGACAGTCTTGCCAGTTCTCTGCGCTCTCGTTTGCCCTGGATTTTCACCAAAGCATCCAGCGCCGTTGGCGAAGACCTGGCGGAGCTAATCCGCACCGTCAGGCAGAATCATCCAAAATCGGACTCCGGACTTATCGAACGCGCCTACAACACGGCGGAGAAGTATCACGAGGGACAGAAGCGTAAGTCTGGCGAGGACTACATCACGCACCCACTAGCTGTCGCAAGAATTTTGGCTGATCTGGGATCTGGTCCCGCAACTATTGCCGCAGCTCTTCTACACGACACCGTTGAGGACACAGACTACTCAATCGAGCAATTGCGAGTTGATTTCGGCGAAGAGGTTGGCTTGCTGGTGGATGGTGTGACCAAGTTGGACCGAATGAAGTTTGGTGACACTGCTCAAGCCGAAACCATGCGCAAGATGGTAGTCGCAATGAGTAAAGACGTTCGAGTTCTTGTGATTAAGCTTGCCGACCGACTACACAACGCTCGGACGTGGGGATTCGTGGAACCTGATTCGGCTCGCAGGAAAGCCCAAGAGACTCTCGAAATCTATGCACCGCTTGCCCACAGGCTAGGTATTGCAACCATCAAAAATGAACTAGAGGACATCAGCTTCTCAGTGCTATATCCCAAGGTTTATGAAGAGATTGTTTCCTTAGTCAAGCAGCGCAATCCTCTGCGAAGCGAATATACCGAGACGGTCATAGAGGAAATCGAGAGCGAACTTCGCGAAGCCAAAGTCAAAGCAAAGATAGATGGCAGGCCCAAGCAGTATTACTCGATCTATCAAAAAATGATTCTTCGAGGTAGAGAGTTTGAAGACATCTACGATCTGGTAGGGATTCGAGTCATTGTTCCCACGGTTAGAGATTGTTATGCCGCTCTTGGAGCGATTCACGCTCGCTGGTCACCGCTTCCCGGCAGGTTCAAGGATTACATCGCGATGCCAAAATTCAATCTCTACCAGTCTCTTCACACCACGGTGCTAGGTCCCGAGGGCAGAGCGGTAGAGATTCAAATTCGAACACAGGAGATGCATCAGAGGGCAGAGTATGGTGTCGCTGCTCACTGGAAATATAAGCAAGCCTCGGGCAAAGGCCCCGAGCGCGAGGTGGACTTGGCCTGGCTGAAGCAGCTCAGTGACTGGCAAGAAGAGACTGCGGATCCTGGTGAATTTCTTGACAACCTGCGCTTTGAGATTGGGGCAAAGGAACTCTACGTGTTTACTCCTAAGGGAAGAGTGATTGGTCTTTCCGCCGGGTCAACTCCGATTGACTTCGCCTATGCAGTCCATACCGAGGTTGGACACAAAACAATTGGTGCGAAGGTTAATGGCCGATTGGTGCCACTTGAGACCAAGCTTCAAGCGGGGGATGTTGTTGAGGTTCTAACATCCAAATCCAATACTGCAAGCCCCAGTAAGGATTGGTTGAATTTTGTTGCAAGTCCGCGGGCAAGAGCAAAGATCAAGCACTGGTTTACCCAAGAACGCAAGGAACATTCTTCTGAAGAGGGCAAAGAAGCTCTCATTCGTGGACTAAGACGCCAGGGACTGCCAGTGCAGTCATTGATTAGCTCGGAATTGCTCGCAGAGGTTGCGGAAGATTTCAAGTTAGCCGATGTTTCAGCCTTGTATTCGATGATTGGCCAAGGTCAGGTATCTGCCTCCAGTGTCATCGAGAGATTGAAACTACTCCAGGGCATTATTGAGCCTGAGACAGAAGAGATACCGATTCAGGTCCCTAAGTCCCTCCGCGGCCCTAGAACGGCAAGCCAGGGTGTTTTGGTTAGGGGATCGGCCGATGTCATGACCAAGATGGCACGTTGCTGCACGCCAGTACCAGGTGATGAGATTGTTGGCTTCATTACCCGCGGTGATGGCGTTTCTGTCCATCGCTCAGATTGCAAGAACGTCAAAAGCTTGCGAAGCGAACGAATTGTTGAAGTTTCATGGTCAGAAGATTCAAGGGGAGTCTTTATGGTCCAGATTCAAGTCGAAGCTTTGGACAGAAGTGGATTGCTCTCTGACGTCACTAGAGTGTTGACGGAAAATCACGTAAACATTCTTAGTGCAACGGTGTCAACCGGTCGCGATCGAGTCGCACTGAGCAGATTTGTTTTTGAAATGGCAGATCCATCCCACTTAGATCATCTTTTGAACCAGGTGCGCCGAATAGACAATGTCTATGACGTTTACCGCGTTAAAGGTGCTTAGTCGACGGCGTTTTGAGCGGCAACTAGCAGCGCCCGCCGAGATTCGATCTGATCTTGAATCTCTTTCTTCTTTGGCTCCGGTGCTGCCGCTAGCTCTTTTTCAAGGGTTGTAATTACCTTTTCTAGTTGCTCAACAAAAGCGTTGCTGCGAGCCTTCGCGGCTGGATCAGACCTCTGCCAAGCTTCCTTCTCAGCTTCGGCAAGTTTGGTCTCTATTTGCCTCAGTCGTCCCTCGATGGTTTTGACTTGGTCCTTTGGGACGTGTCCAATCTTCGACCATTTTGCTTGAATCTGCGACAGCTTGCTTCTTGCGGCTTTCAAATCTGTTAGCGCAATAGCTTCAGCCTCGATTAGGAGAGCTTGCTTCGAAGCTAGATTCTCGGCATGCGATGAAGCCAGCTTTTCGTCCAGTTCTTTCTTCTTCTCAAAGATCTTGTCGCCGGCTCCACGAAACGCCTCCCAGAGGGCCTCTTCGATTTTTCCTGCCTTGCCGGCCTTCTTCCATTCCGCTTGCAACTTGCGATACTCAGCTGCCGCAGCGGCACCCTTTTCAGCTAGGCTTTCTGCCTTCTTTGTAAGTTCGGCTTTGATTTTCTTGGCTTCTTTGAACTTGGCATCTTGCATTGCAAAGTACTTGCGCTTGCCGGATTCAAACTGGGCACGAGCTTGCGAGAATCTCTTCCAGATCGGGTCTGTTATTGATTTAGCAATCTTCGGGCTATCTTTTTGGAGTTGCTGCCACTTGGCAAATAGTTCAGCCATCTCCTCGCCACTCTTTTTCCAGTTGATTGAGCCGAGGTTGCTGACAAGCTCTTCAGCACGTTTAGCAATTCGCTCCTTTTCCTCAAGGGCGGCTGCAACTGCCTTTTCACGAGCCTCGTTAGCCTTAGCGGCTGCCTCTTCGATGGCTGGCATAAGTTTTTCCAAGCGGCTACGAAGATTTTCATAGTTGCCAACGCCTTTTGGCTCGGATACTTCCTTCTTCAAGGTTGCGTGAGTGGCTTTGAGGCTTTTGGCGTCATTAATACCGTTGGCGATTCTTTGCTCGAGGATTCTCACTTGGGCCTCGAGGTCCTCGAACTTGCGAATGAAGAAGGCAATGGCTTCATCAGCTGAGACATCTGGGTACTGACCGACAAGTCGCTCGGTGCCCTGATCCTTCAGATAAACCGAGTTCTTCTCGTCCACCCGACCAAATTCATTAGCGCCCAAGTTCTCTCCTGATTTCGCGACTTTTTACTCTACCGAAACATTGCCAATCTTGACCTCGCTAGCCGGCTTGCCATCGCTTGACCCGTCTGCTGTTCCAGCCTGTGCTATGGCCTTGACGACTTCCAATCCGCTGGTGACCTTCCCAAAAACCGTGTAGCCGCCCGCCTCATCAGAGGGTATTACCGAGTCCTGATACACGATGAAGAACTGACTTCCCATGGATGATGCATCGCCGCCTCGACGAGCCATGGCAAGGAATCCCTCTTCATAAAGATCACCTGCCGGAGCGTTTTCGATTGGACCAAAGTTATATCCAGGGCCACCCGTTCCGTCTCCGTTTGGATCGCCACATTGCAATACATAGATGCCCTCGGTCACAAGGCGGTGGCAGTTGAGCTGATCGAAATAACCTTCTTGGGCTAAGTAGACAAAGTTTGCAACGGCTTGAGGAGCATTCACGCCATCGAGTTCGAGAGATAGCGCAGAGCCATTTAGATCAAGTGAACTCTGCCAAACCCTTGATTCAGCAACAGAAGGAGATGGCAGGGAGTACTCAGTAGTCGAGTCCTCTGTTGGGGTTTCATTTGGCTCCGTTACAACGGATCCTGGACCTACATTGAAGTAAAGAAACTGACCCGCAAGTGCCAAGACTAGGGCAGCTGCAGTAGAAATGATCGCAACACGATTGTCCTTGGTTGCAATCTTCTTCCTGCCTTGAATCAGATCTTGCTTAGCTTGATAGCTGGATAACTTGTCATCTTTTTTCATGGGAACGCCTTCCGACCAGCCATTCTAGAGCGCATAGAATCCAGTTGTGGTGACCCCGCTACCAGAAAGACTTCGACCGAGCTCGATAGAGCAGGTGGTCGGCCATTCTGGTGTGCTGAAAGCAGGTTCACCGCTCAATCGGCTTGTTCAGGGAGATTTCAGCCGGGGTCTGAATTCCATAATTCTTTGGGGTCCGCCGGGCAGCGGGAAAACCACCCTCGCCAGATTGGTAGCAAGTTCCAACAGAGCAAAGTTCGTTGAACTTAGCGCAATCAGTGCTGGTGTCTCCCAGGTGAGAGAGGTAATAGACGTCGCTCGAACTGATTTGCAGGCCTATGAAAAGCTGACGGTTCTCTTTCTTGATGAAATCCACCGTTTCAGCAAGGCACAACAAGACGCGTTATTGGGTGCGGTTGAATCTGGTGTCTTGACCTTAATTGCCGCCACTACCGAGAATCCATCCTTCAGTGTCATCAAGCCACTTATTTCAAGATCACTCGTAATCAATCTAGAGCCACTCCAAGAGTCAGAAGTCAGGCAACTACTTGATCGAGCGCTTGAGAGTGATCAGCTTCTCAAAGGCAGAGAGTTTGATAGCGAGGCCCTCGACTACATAGTAAGGATCTCCGGTGGAGACGCGAGGCGGGCACTTTCTTTGTTAGAAGCCTCAGCAAACTCGGTTGAATCAACAGTCTCCCTTTCAGACGTCAAGGAGGTAAGTCAAAGCTCACTTGCCTACGATGACGGGGGAGACGCCCATTACGACACCATAAGTGCATTCATAAAAAGCATCAGAGGCTCAGATGTTGACTCGGCATTGCACTACCTTGCGCGAATGATTGTTGGTGGCGAAGATCCGAGATTTATTGCGCGCCGTCTGATGATTTTGGCGTCGGAGGATATCGGATTAGCCGATCCCAACGCCCTAATACTTGCTGAGGCTGCGGCATCAGTGGTCGAAAAGATTGGTATGCCTGAGGGCAGAATCCCGCTGGCGGAAGTAACCGTTTATTTAGCCTTGGCCCCAAAATCTAATTCTGCCTACCTCGCAATCGATACAGCTATCGAGCAGGTCCGGGAAGGTTTCGCCCCACCGGTGCCCGCCCCACTTCGCTCTACCGGGGCAGTCGGATACGTCTACCCGCATGACAACCCTGCCGGGATAGTGCGTCAGCGCTATTCCGATGCCAAAGACCTTTTTGTTCCGACCGACAGAGGCTACGAAAAGACCCTTACTGAGCGCTATCGGGCCATCCGCAGACTGCTGACGGGGGAGTGACAAGCAACACCCCTCCTGCTACAATCCTTAGGTTGTCTGGGCTCAGCGGCTGGAGATCCGACACAATCCAATGAAAATAATTGAGAGGTATTTGCTTGTCTAAGACAACTAGAACCCGAAGCAAGACACGTTTATCACGCGCGCTCGGGATTGCTCTAACCCCAAAGGCTGGAAAGTACATGCAGAAGCGTGCATATGCTCCCGGTCAGCACGGCCGCACCAAGCGCAAGTCGGATTCCGACTTTGCAGTTCGCCTTCGCGAGAAGCAGAGACTGCGCGCGCAGTATGGAATTCGTGAAGCGCAGCTCCGAAAGACTTTCCAGGAAGCAAAGCGCACCGATGGTCTAACAGGTGAGAACCTAGTTGAGCTACTTGAGATGCGCTTGGATGCGCTCGTACTCCGCTCGGGTTTTGCCCGTACCATGGCGCAGGCTAGGCAGATGGTCGTACATCGCCACATCATGGTTGACGGTCAGCGAGTTGACCGACCTTCATTCCGCGTGAAGCCTGGACAGATGATCCACGTTCACGACAAGAGTGAGAAAACCGAACCTTTCCAGGTCGCAGCAGCAGGTGGTCACGCAGACGTGAACGCCGCCACTCCTGAGTACCTATCCGTACAGCTGGACAAACTACAGTCGACACTTGTGCGCCGACCAAAGCGTGCTGAAGTGCCGATTGTTTGTGAAGTCCAGTTGGTGGTTGAGTACTACGCAGCGAGGTAATCAAAGTGCCTGCCGGCGACCTAGCAGTTGTCATTATTAGCGCAGCTCTGCTGCTGCTTGTTTTGATGCTGGCCTTGCCGCTAATCAAGCTAGCTCGACTGATCGACGAGACAACTCGAACAGTTCAGATCTTTAACAATGAACTGCAGCCGATGCTTGGTGAGGCCAAGACCACTCTGAGCGAAGCGAACAAACAGCTAAAGCGAATTGATCACATCACATCTGATGTTGAGCAGGTAACTGAAAACATCAATTCATTAGTAGCAGTTTTCACTTCCTCGGTCGGTGCACCGCTCAGTAAACTGATGGGTGTCGTACAGAGCTTTACTTCAATTCTCGGAAAGCGAAGGTAGATCATGTCAAGGTTCGGTTGGTTTGTTGCAGGCCTGGGACTAGGAGCATTTGCTGCCATTCAAGCTAAGGACAATCCACAAGTGAAGGCAGCGGCCGAAGAACTGCTTGGCGCTGCAAAGGATTTTGGCAACGCTGTATCCGAAGGCTATAAAGAGCGTGAGGCTGAGCTTTCGAACAAGTCAAACCCCAAGCCCAAGAAGCAGTAAATGAAAACCGCTGAAATCAAGCGGCGTTGGCTTGAGTTCTTCGAAAAGAAGAACCACACGGTAGTACCTAGTGCTTCGTTGATATCTCAAGACCCCAACCTTATGTTCACGGTTGCAGGGATGGTGCCATTTATCCCTTACATGACTGGCGTGCTTCCTGCTCCTTTCTCGAGGGCGACTTCTGTCCAAAAGTGTGTAAGAACTCTGGACATCGAAGAGGTCGGTAAGACGACCAGGCACGGCACCTTCTTCCAGATGAATGGCAATTTTTCCTTTGGCGACTACTTCAAGCGGGAGGCCATTGCCTTTGCGTGGGAGCTGCTTACTAGTCCGCTTGAAAAGGGAGGGCTCGGATTTGACCCCGAGCGACTTTGGGCAACGGTCTACGAAGACGACGAAGAATCCATCGGTTACTGGCTCGAACAGACTTCAATCCCGCGAGAGCGAATTCAAAAGCGTGGCATGAAAGACAACTACTGGTCCACGGGACAAAGAGGGCCAGCTGGCCCTTGCTCCGAGATCTACTTTGATCGCGGACCGGCTTACGGCGTTGAGGGCGGACCCGAAGCGGATGAAGATCGTTACATTGAAATTTGGAATTTAGTTTTCATGCAGTACGAGCGCGGTGATGGTGGAGCTAAAGAGGGATTCCCGATTCTCGGTGAGCTGCCTAAGAAGAACATCGACACTGGCATGGGTCTTGAACGCGTTGCCTTCCTATTGCAGGGTGTTGAGAACATTTACGAGATTGATCAGGTCAGGCCCCTGATTGACATCGCAAGCTCTCTCAGCGGTAAACGCTATGGCGCTGATGAGTCTGACGATGTGCGCATGCGTGTGATTGCCGATCACATTCGGTCAGCGCTCATGTTGATGAGCGATGGTGTCTCTGTCTCCAATGAGGGTCGTGGTTATGTATTGCGTCGGTTGCTAAGACGCTCGGTTCGAGCTCTGAGGTTATTAGGGATCGAAGAGCCTTCGTTTGAGAAGCTTTTCACAGCTAGCAAAAATGCCATGGTTGACGCTTATCCAGAATTAGAAGAGAGCTTTGATCGAGTGCTTCGAGCTGCATTGGCTGAGGAAACAGGGTTCAGAAAGACCTTGGATGCTGGAAGTCAGGTGCTTGAAGAAGAGCTTGCCAAGACAAAATCTCAGTTATCTGGGGAGATCGCATTCCTATTGCATGACACCTACGGCTTCCCGATTGACCTAACTGTGGAAATCGCCGAGGAAAGCGGTAAATCAGTTGATCGAGATAAGTTCGACGAGCTAATGAAGCAACAGCGGGATCGGGCCAAACTTGATGCAAAGAGCAAGCGGGCAAGTACAAACCTGGATGTCTATCGTGAATTCCGGGCACAGGGCGAAACCAAGTTTTTGGGATACGAAAGTCTCGCAACTGAAGCAAAAGTACTGGGTCTAATCCATGACGGACAAGCCGTCGGGGAGCTCCATCCAGGGCAGATTGGTGAAGTCGTCCTTGATCGAACCACTCTCTACGCCGAGTCAGGTGGACAAATAGCTGATGCCGGTCAAATTGTTGCTGGCAATCTCGTGCTTGAAGTGCTCGATGTACAAAAGCCAGTCAAGGGACTTTTCTCTCATCGGGTGAGGGTGGTAAGTGGCGAAGTCAATCAAGGCCAATTGGTTGAGACAAAGGTAAATCCGGATTGGCGGCTAGGTGCCTGCCAAGCGCACAGTGCCACACATGTTGTTCACGCGGCGCTTCGACAAGTCCTAGGACCCAATGCCCTGCAGTCAGGTTCTTACAACAAACCCGGTTACATGCGACTTGATTTTGCATGGGGAGAGTCGCTCTCTGAGAGCACAAAGAGCGAAATTGAAGAGGTTTCAAATTTGGCAATTCGCTCCGATCTTGCTGTCAGCGCCCAATTTATGACGCTTCCAGAGGCTAAAGACTGGGGAGCAATCGCGCTATTTGGTGAAACCTATGACGAGCAGGTAAGAGTTGTCCAGGTTGGTGGGCCGTGGTCTCGAGAACTTTGCGGAGGAACGCACGTTTCGAGGTCCAGTCAAATTGGTTTAGTGAGCCTGATGGGGGAATCATCGGTTGGTTCTGGGGTGAGAAGAATTGAGGCGGAAGTCGGCATTACCGCACTGCGATCTCTAATTTCAGAGCGCAACCTTCTGAAAAGACTAAGTAGCGAACTAAAAGCACCGCCGGCCGAGCTCGAATCTCGATTCACGGAGTCTCTCAGTCAACTACGGGCTGCTCAGAAGTCATTGGAAGAGCTAAGCCTAAAGTCGGCCATGGCGGAGCTACCAGCTCTAATTAGTGCCGCTCAGAAAATTGGTGAAAACAGCGTCATTGCAACTTTGATGACTGACGTAAATTCCTCGGAAGTGCTGCGGCAAGTGGCTCTATCGGCCAGGGATCGCCTCGGTGAAAAATCAGTTGTGATTCTTGGCGCAGTAGTGGAAAACAAACCAGTAGTAATGGTGGCGGTAGGCAAGCAGGCACAGACGACAACCAACGCAGGTCAAATCGCCAAGACTGCTGCGACAGTTCTCGGAGGCGGTGGCGGTGGCAAAGCTGACTTTGCTCAAGCCGGGGGATCTAGCGTTTCGAAGATTGCAGAAGCAATTAGCGCAGCTAAGGGCCAACTCTCTTGATTTGCATCGGTGTAGATCCCGGGCAATCTCGCGTTGGATTAGCACTTGGGCAAGACACGCTTGCTCTGGCTCTAGAGTCGATTCCTGCCGTTAGCGCTGCTGAAGCGATTCAACAACTAGCTGCAGACAAGCATGCGGAGAGAATCTACGTTGGATTGCCCATTTCACTCTCTGGTGCTTCGACACAGTCAACACAAGCGGCAATTGACCTTGCTAAGGATTTGGCTGGCAGGGTGGAGCTGCCGGTTGTATTAATTGACGAAAGACTTACAACCGTTGAATCTGCCCGATTGGCTCAACAGATCGGTAAAACTGCCAAGCAATCAAAGAGCTTTGTTGACGCAGAGGCGGCTCGCCTAATTGTTGAGACGGCAATTTCCGCCAACCACAAAATCGGAATCGAGTTGGAGGAATACCTTGCTCGATTCCAATAGCCCAGCGCCAAAGAGATCAGGCAGAAGAAACTTAACTCTTGTTCTGCTTGGCCTTGCGTTGGTTGGTGCAATATCCATCAACCCTGTTTTGCAGGCTGTTGATTCATTGGTGTCCCGATTTACAGTTGAAGACTATGTCGGTCAGGGTGAGGGAACCGTTGTAATCGTCATAGAGGAGGGTGATCTCGGGGAAGATGTGGCTAGAAAGTTGGTCGCTGCCGATGTCGTGAAGAGTTTTGACGCGATCTATCGGCCTATGCTTCAGTCGGACCTAGTGATCTTTCCAGGGCATTATGAATTCCCATTACAGATACCAGGCGCCGAAGCGCTAAAGATTCTGCTTGCTGCAAAGCCGATCACAAATACCGTGACAATTCCGGAAGGCTTCCAGATAGCTCAAATTGTTCCGTTGCTGAGCAGAGAGCTGGACCTAGCGGAGGCTGAAATCTACAAAGAAATTGACCAGGCAAATGAGGATTACCCTGGACCAACTCTCGAGGGTTACCTATTCCCAGCCACATATCAATTTCAACCCGGCGTAAGTGCTGAAGAGGTTGTTCAGACAATGTTGGAGCGGATGCGAGAGGAACTAGCTAAGTTCGACATCAGTCTCGAAGATTCGTTACCTGTCATCACGCTCGCCTCTATCGTTCAGGAGGAAGCTCGCCTTAAAGAGGACTTCTATAAGGTTTCGACAGTTTTCAACAATCGACTTGAAAAAGGAATGCTGCTTCAAACCGATCCCACCGTCAAGTATTACTACGAGGGCTCTATTGAATCTTTCCAACAAGGCCTAGCGGACAGAAATAATCCGTATAACACCTACGTCTATAAGGGTTTGCCACCTGGGCCCATTAGTTCTCCAGGCTCTTTGGCTATTGACGCGGCATTAAATCCAGCACCGGGAGATTACATATTTTTTGTGACAATAAATCTTGATAGCGGTGAAACGATTTTTAGTGAAACACTGCGAGAGCACGAAGCAGCCGTTGAGCTTTATCGCAAGTGGCTGAGGGAGAATCCTGACTGGGATGATTAAGAAACTAGCGGTATTAGGGTCACCCATTGAGCATTCAAAATCCCCGCAGATACAACTTGCGGCCCTGAATAGTCTTGGAGTTGAGGCGACCTTCGAGCGCGTTCAAGTCACCAACTTAGGCGAGTTCCTATCTGAAACTCGAGAGTCATTTGATGCGCTGTCGCTAACCATGCCCCTTAAGGAGCAGGCTGTCGCCCTTGCAGATTGGGTTGATCCACTAGCAGAGAAAGTACATGCAGCGAATTATTTGATTCGAAACGGTAACGAGTGGCGGGCGTATAACACTGATGTTTTTGGCATAAGGAAAGCGACCGAGGCTGTTCCAGCAAAAACTGTTGGCATCTTGGGCACCGGCGCAACAGCGCGGAGTGCGCTAGCCGCATTTGATGGCAAAACGATTCTTCTCTGGGGCCGTAACGCCACTTCGGCCGAGGAGCTTTCGCATGAATTTGGCGCTTCGAGTGCCAATTTGTCATCAGTCCTCAGTTGCGATTTAGTGGTATCGACCCTTCCGGCCGATGCTCTGGCCACGCTTGCTGGGGCTACTCAGCCTGGTGTGTTACTGGATGTGGTTTATTCAAGACCGAGTCCAAGTGGATTCTCCGAATACATCTCCGGGCTTCAAATGTTGGTTTGGCAGGCCATTGGGCAGCTCAGGATCCTGATCAACGGTTCAGAACACCCCCTTGATAATGAGGGCGAGCTTGCAAGGATCATGCTCCGAGCAGCAGAAGTGGCAGAATAAGTAAATGTTTCGATGGCTAACCGCAGGTGAATCGCATGGTCCTGAACTGATCGGGGTCGTCGAAGGGCTGCCAGCTGGCGTGCCTATTCTGGTTGAAGACATTCAAACCGCTCTCGCGCGCCGCCGACTTGGCTATGGCCGCGGAGCCAGGATGAAGTTTGAGGAGGACCAGGTAACCATTTCATCCGGTGTGAGATTTGGCCTTTCACAAGGGGGACCAGTTTCGATTCGCATCGCCAACACCGAATGGCCCAAGTGGGAAACCGTCATGAGCGCGGCACCAGTACCAGAGGAAGCCCTCACCGGTGCGCGCGCTGCGAAACTGACACGTCCAAGACCAGGGCATGCCGACTTCACTGGAATGCAGAAGTATGGTTTCGACGAAGCCAGACCAGTGCTGGAAAGAGCGAGTGCGAGGGAAACCGCAACGAGAGTTGCCTTAGGGAGAATTGCTCAAAATTTCTTGGCGGAACTAGGTATCAAACTAGTAACTCACACGGTTGCAATTGGACCGGTAAGAAATGAAAGTAGCAAACTACCTAAGCCAGCAGACTTAGAGCGGCTTGATTCGGACCCGGTTCGCTGCTTTGATCCTGATGCTTCTAAGGCAATGATTGCAGAAATCGATGATTGTCATTCATCCGGCGACACCCTAGGTGGCGTGGTGGAGACTTTGGTATACGGCGTTCCGCCTGGACTTGGCTCATATGTGCATTGGGACAGAAGATTGGATTCCAGACTTGCCGCCGCAGCGATGGGCGTACAAGCCATTAAGTCTGTCGAAATTGGAGACGGTTTAGAGACTACTCGTCGGCGTGGAAGCGTGGCCCACGATGAAATCGTTCGCTCTGAGAACTTAGTTCAGCGCTCGACTGACCGTGCTGGTGGGATTGAAGGTGGCATGAGCAATGGTGAAATCATTCGCGTGCGCGCCGGCATGAAGCCTATCTCGACCGTTCCAAAAGCTCTGCAGACGATTGACACAGATAGTGGTGATGCAACCACGGCTCACCATCAGCGCAGCGATGTCTGTGCTGTTCCTGCCGCCGGTATTGTCATCGAAGCCATGATTGCTTTAGTGCTTGCTGAAGCTGTCTTAGAAAAATTCGGTGGAGATTCACTTGCCGAGACCAAGCGAAACATGGATTCGTACCTCGCTGCTATTCCTGAGACACTTCAGTCGCGCATAGCAAAGCCTGAATAATGTCAACCGTTGTGCTGATTGGTCCAATGGGAGCTGGAAAATCAACGCTAGGTAAGAAACTCGCGAAAGCCCTGGAATTACCTTTCTCTGATACTGACAAGATGGTCGAAAAAGATCACGGACCAATCGTTGAGATCTTTGCAACAAAAGGTGAGACAGCCTTCCGCGATTATGAGCAGAAAGCGCTAGCTGATGCACTCTCCATCGGGGGAGTGATTGCAACTGGCGGAGGGATTGTTCTTCGTGAAGAGAATCGCAGAGCATTAGAGGGTCATCGGGTAATTTTCCTGGACACTGATGCAGAGTCTGTCCTGAAGCGCGTAAACCTGCTAAAGAGACCACTTTTGCGTGACAATCCCGAGCGCTGGCAGCAAATTTACTCTGAGCGCGTCGAACTTTACCGGGCTCTGGCAGGAGACACTCTGTTTACTGGAAATCGACCAATCAAAACGTTGCTGGCAGAACTCAAGGATAAAGTCAGAGGCTATGGAAACTAGTGTGATTGGGCGGGGCCTGCTTCTGGATGTCGCGCCCGCACTTGATGGAAGCAAGAAAGCTCTTCTGATTGCCCCTGCCGCCCTCGCTGCCACTGCAGAGAGACTAAAAGAGGTATTACAGGACAGCGGTGTTGAGGTCCTGCTAGCCGAAGTGCCCAGCGGCGAAGATGCCAAGCGCATCGAGGTTGCAACTTTCTGCTGGAAAATCATGGGCCAGGCTGATTTCAATCGAGATGATTGCGTAATTGGACTAGGAGGCGGTTCAACAACCGACCTTGCTGGTTTCGTAGGTGCGAACTGGTTGCGTGGAGTCAATGTTTTTCTTATTCCGACGACTCTGCTTGGAATGGTCGACGCTGCTATCGGAGGCAAAACAGGAATAAACACGTCTGAGGGCAAGAATCTTGTCGGTTCTTTTCACCTACCGAAGAAAGTCTTCGTCGATCTCGACACTCTTGAAACCCTGCCTCGTAATGAGCTACTGGCTGGGATGGCTGAGGTTGTAAAGTATGGATTCATCCAAGATCCCGGCATGCTTCAAACAGTCCTAAGCGACGAAGCTGCTACGGACCACACAAGTGCAGTATTTGAAGATTTGATAACCCGTTCGATACGCATTAAGGAAGCAATTACGGCTGAGGACTTTAGAGAGAATGGCAAACGAGAGTTCCTCAATTACGGACACACTTTAGGCCACGCAATTGAACATGCTGAGCGCTACAAGTGGCGCCACGGAGCTGCTATTTCGATCGGAATGGTGTTCGCTGCTGAACTCTCCGCTCTCAGCGGGAAACTCTCCATCGACGAAGTAGACCTTCACCGCAGTGTTTTGGCGAAGTTGGGGCTTCCTATGAAATACAGAGCCGATCGTTGGGACATGCTTCTATCTACCATCCAGCGAGACAAAAAGACCAGGTCGGGAGTCTTGAGGTTCGTGGTACTAGACCGCATAGGGAAGCCCTCAATCCTGCATGCGCCAACTCGCGAACTTCTTTTCACTGCGTATCAAACAATTGTGGAATAGTTCTACCTATGAAAGTTCTAGTTCTAAACGGACCCAATCTGAATCTGCTTGGTCAACGGGAGCCAGATATATACGGCGTAGCGAGCATCTCGGAACTAGAAAAATCTGTGAGCTCGGAGGCTGGCAAAATCGGTCTAGACGTCAGTTTTCGTCAAACCAACAGCGAGTCGGAGCTTATTGATTGGATTCAAGAAGCATTTGCAGCCAAAACACCAGTCATTCTCAATCCAGCAGCGTTCACCCATTACTCATATGCCCTTCGAGATGCATGTGCGGCGCTGACAAAGTCGGGTGTGCCTCTGATTGAGGTGCACATTTCAAACCCCCACACCCGCGAAGAGTTTCGGCAGACCAGCGTCATTTCTTCGGTGGCGACCGGGGTAATTGCCGGATTCGGGCACTCCTCATACCTGTTGGCGCTCAGAGCGCTGGCTAACCGATAAACTGCTGGCTGCTCAGCAAGGAGAGAAATGGCAACATCAAACGATCTTCGTAATGGCATGGTTCTACTGATCGACGGACAGCTTTGGAGCGTCGTTGAGTTTCAGCATGTAAAGCCAGGCAAGGGACCAGCTTTCGTTAGAACAAAATTGCGCAGTGTGACTACTGGCAAGGTCGTTGATAAGACCTTCAATGCTGGAGTAAAAGTGGAGACGGCAAATGTCGACAGAAGAGACATGCAGTATCTCTATAACGATGGATCCGGCTTTGTTTTTATGGACCTTACCTCCTATGACCAGATCACTCTTGACGACGCAGTGGTGGGAGATACAAAGAATTTCCTACTTGAGAACCAAAACGCGGTAGTTGCGCTACACGAGGGAAACCCGCTGTATGTGGAATTACCCGCTTCTGTTGTCTTGGAGATTACTTACACCGAACCCGGTCTACAGGGCGATCGCTCGACCGGTGGAACGAAACCAGCGACCCTGGAAACTGGCTATCAGATTCAGGTACCGCTCTTTATTGAGAACAACACCAAGGTGAAGGTTGATACCAGAACCGGTGACTATTTGGGTCGAGTTACCGACTAGTGAGTGCGCGCTCGAAGGCTAGAAAGCGAGCGTTAGATGCCCTCTTTGCGTCCGACCTCACTGGTGAGGCTGCTCTTGAAGTACTTCGCCGCACGGAAGCTGAGTCAAGAGAGCGTGAAAGTCAGACTGCAATCTTCGATTATGCCGAAACTTTGGTTGGCGGTTACCTAGCCAACAAGGATCGGATTGACGCGAGACTGCAGGGTCTGGCTGAGGGCTGGACACTCGAGAGAATGCCGAATGTCGACCGGGCTATCCTTCGAATCGCTGCTTGGGAGCTGTTGTACAACGAAGAGATTCCCTCGGAGGTTGCAATAGCTGAGGCGGTAAACCTCGCTTCAGAGCTATCAACCGACGAGTCTCCAAAATTTATCAACGGAATATTGGCTCGCCTGGCAAAAGATCGCCAAGGTCTCTAATCCTGCTATTATCTAGCTGTAAATCCTTTAAGTTCGTCCCGTGAGGCGAAGAAGGAGCAGAAATTGCCCCACCGCGTCGTACTCTCAGCCGACCACATCTCGAGGTCTCTAAAGCGGGTTGCTCATGAAATCATTGAGGCAGTCCCAACAGCCAATTCCGTACTGCTGCTAGGTATTCCCACGCGGGGTGTTCATTTAGCCAATCGACTTACAGAGGTTCTAACTTCTCTAAGTCCGGGCTTTGAGGTAAAAGCTGGGGTCTTGGACGTAACTATGTATCGAGACGATTTTGTCGATGCTGCTAGGCCAATTACAAAGACGCAGATTCCCGCCTCCGGGCTCGATGGCCAGCTTGTGATTTTGATTGACGATGTTCTGTTTTCGGGAAGAACTATTCGAGCAGCCCTTGATGCGCTCGTCGACTACGGACGACCCGCCCAGGTCAAACTAGCGGTTTTGGTCGATAGAGGTCACAGGGAACTTCCGATTAGACCTGACTTTGTGGGTAAGAACCTTCCGACTTCCTCGCAGGAGAGGGTGAGCGTTCGACTTGATGAATCAGATGGTGTTGATGAGGTAGTGATCGAGTCATGAGGCACTTAGTAAGCATTCGCGATCTTTCCAAAGATTCCGCTCTCGCTCTACTTTCTCTCTCTCAGGAAATGTCTCAGGTCAACAACAGGTCAATCAAAAAGCTGCCCACCCTGCGAGGCAGGACTGTAGTAAACCTATTTTTTGAAAACTCAACGCGAACGCGTATCAGCTTTGAGATAGCGGCAAAACGCCTGAGCGCCGACGTTATCAACGTATCCGCTGACAGTTCATCGATAAGTAAGGGAGAGTCACTCAAAGACACCGCTCAAACTTTGGAGGCTCTCGGTGCGGACTGCATCGTTCTACGACACCCAAGTTCTGGTGCCGCGAAGCAATTGGCCAGCATGGGCTGGATCGAAAGCTCTGTTGTAAATGCCGGTGATGGCACTCATGAACATCCCACCCAAGCGCTACTTGATGCGTTGACCATGCAGCAGCGTTTTGGTAGCGATCTTTCATCTCTTCGAGTTCTGATTGTTGGAGACATTAAACATTCCAGGGTTGCCAGGAGCAATGCTCTGCTACTAACCCTCTTGGGTGCGGAGGTTGAATTGGCAGGCCCCGAGGCCCTTTTACCGAAGGAGCTGGCTGCATTGGGGGTTTCGATTTCAAACAATTTTGATGATTCGCTTGCTAAACAACCAAATGTTGTGATGATGCTTCGCGTTCAAAGAGAGCGTATGCTCGAGAATTTTGCTGATAGTGAAGTTGACTACTCAAGGCTGTGGTCTCTTTCTCGAGATCGCCTAGCGAATTTATCCGGCGATGCGATCATCATGCACCCGGGACCTATAAATCGTGGACTCGAGATTTCCTCGCATGCTGCAGAAGATTCCAGGAGCATGATCTTGCAGCAAGTCAAGAACGGACTAGCAGTTCGAATGGCAGTTCTGTATCAGGTTTTGTCGGAGGACTCATGATTCTTAAAGGCGTCCAACTTCCTAATGGAAATTCTTCTGACATCGAAATCGAGAATGGACTTGTGACTGCAATTGGCTCCCTGTCTGACTCTGGCCTTGATTGCCATGGCTTGGTCGCGCTTCCTGGAATGGTAGACCTACACACTCACCTCAGAGAGCCGGGTTTTGAACAAAGCGAAACGATTGAATCTGGTTCGCGTTCGGCCGCTGCAGGGGGATTCACGGCGGTATTTGCCATGGCAAACACCAATCCCGTGCAAGATACTCCAGAGCTATGCGAGTGGGTATTAGATCGCGGTAAGGAAATCGATCTGGTAAAAGTTCAACCAATTGGCGCAATCACCAAGACGATTGCTGGCAAGGAGCTATCTCCAATCGCTGCAATGGCAATGTCGAGAGCTGAAGTTCGAGTCTTCAGTGATGACGGAAACTGCTTGACAGATACACAATTGATGCGACAAGCATTACTGGAAGTAAAGAAATTTGGAGGTGTGATTGCTCAGCACTCTCAAGATCACCCCCGAACTGTGGGCTCGCTTATGAACGAAGGCGAGCTGAGTGCTGAACTTGGTTTGCAGGGGTGGCCTCGCCTTGCAGAGGAGGACATCATCGCGCGAGATGCTCAGTTGGCACTAGAGACAGGCTCCAGACTTCACGTTTGCCATCTGACTACCGAGGGTGCAGTCGATGCTGTCCGCTGGGCAAAATCCAAGGGGGTGCAAATTACCGCAGAAGTTACTCCACATCACTTGCTTCTGACCGAAGATCTTGTGCGCACATATGACCCCGTTTACAAAGTAAATCCTCCTCTAAGAACCAAACGAGATACAGAAGCTCTTCGGACTGCCCTGTTGGATGGGACAATCGACGTTCTTGCAACTGACCACGCGCCACATTCAAGTGAGAAAAAGCATTGTGAATGGTCAAACGCAGCCTTTGGCATGGTGGGTTTGGAAATAGCCGCCTCTGTTCTCTATGAGGTCCTTATCAAAGAGGGAGGTAGCGACTGGATGAGGTTTAGCCAGGTTTCCTCGAAGATACCTGCAACTATTGGGGGACTATCTGAATTTGGTGAGATTGCCGTCGGGAAGCCAGCCAATCTGATGCTCTTTGATCCATCTGCTCAACGGCTGATTAAGAGGGATACAAACTCCCTTGCTGGAAATAATCCGTGGGCTGGGCTCACTCTGCAAGGTGAAGTCGTACAAACAATATTTCGCGGAAAAACTACATTTAGCAAAGGCGATAGCAATGACTAGGGAACTAATCGGAGCATCGCTGATCGCATTAGTCGCATTGGTTGGAATGTTTATCTATCGATCGGTTGTGAACAGGCGTAGACAGCAAGAGGAGTTCTTACCCGCTCCAGACTCCGCAGAAATTAGAGTTCCACTATTTGAATGTTTCTATGTAGCTACAGTCTTTGCAGATCGGCCTCTGGAGCGAGTATGGGCACATGGCTTAGGAGGAAGGGGGCGTGCACGAGTTGGTCTATCTGATTTAGGTCTTGTGATAGAGAGAACAGGCGAGCGCTCGATTCAGATTTCCTTTGATGCGGTGCAGAACCTAACTCGGGGAGGAGCCACCATCGACAGGGGAGTAGAGAGGAATGGTTTGGTTCAGATTCAGTGGACCCTAGGTCAAACCACACTGGTAACTAGTCTTCGCATTACTTCAAATCAAGAGGCCAACTACAGAAAACTCAGGGAAGCGGTCGGTGTTTAAATTGGACAAAGCATTCTTAGTATTAGAAGACGGAAGCACCTTTGAAGGTGAAGTTTTCGGTGCAACTGGTCAAACAATGGGAGAACTTGTCTTTGCAACTGGCATGACGGGTTATCAAGAGACTATTACCGATCCTTCTTACGCTGGCCAGATTGTGCTTCAAACAGCCCCACACATTGGAATTGTTGGTATGAATGAGCGGGATGAGGAGTCGGGAAAGATCTGGGTCGCTGGCTACGTTGTGAAGGAACCTAGTCGAATTCGAAGCAACTGGCGAGCTGAAAGATCTTTAGAGGATGAATTAAGAGCTGCTGGAATTGTCGGTATCGCAGATGTCGACACCAGGGCAATCACTCTAAGGATTCGAAATGCCGGCGCAATGCGAGCTGGAATCTTCTCTGGTCTAGCTAAGACAAAAGAGGAAATGCTCGAAGCTGTTCGAATGGCACCAAAGATGGCTGGTCAATTTCTATCCGAGGTTGTAACTACGAGTGAGCTCTACCGAATACCGCCACAAAAGGAACGGATTGGCAGCGTAGCGATTTTGGATCTAGGGGTTAAGAAGTCGACTCTTGAGCATCTTTCTGAACGTGGCCTTGAGGTAATGGTTTTTCCCTCCTCCGCCAGTTACGAGGACATTATTACCGCCAAACCAGACGCAATTTTCTATTCCAATGGTCCAGGTGATCCACAAGCAAGTGAGAAACAGATTGAACTGCTGCGGAGACTGCTACACGACAAGCTACCGTTCTTTGGAATATGTTTTGGTAACCAATTGCTTGGCAGGGCTCTGGGATTTGAAACATATAAGTTGGCATTTGGTCATCGCGGAATCAACCAGCCAGTTTTGAACACCGAAACTGGCAGGGTTGAGGTCACTGCCCACAATCACGGATTTGCCGTCAAATTGGATCAGGATGAGGCCGACTCTCCGGAAGGCTTTGGCAGAGTGCGAGTATCTCACCGAGGACTTAATGATCAAGTCGTTGAAGGCCTTGAGTGTCTAGACATACCAGCTTTCTCTGTTCAATATCACCCAGAGGCTGCAGCTGGACCTCACGACTCCCACTATCTTTTCGATAAGTTCCTACTTTCAATTAAGGAGAGCCGTGCCTAAAAGAGAAGACATTAAGTCTGTATTGGTAATTGGCTCTGGGCCAATCGTGATAGGCCAGGCATGCGAATTTGATTACTCAGGAACACAGGCCTGTCGAGTCTTACGCGAGGAGGGAATCAGGGTAATCCTCATCAACTCAAATCCAGCAACCATCATGACCGATCCCGATTTCGCTGACGCGACATATGTTGAGCCAATTACAGCGGAGGTAATTGAGTCCATCATCGCCAAAGAGAAGCCGGACGCAATTCTGCCTACTCTCGGCGGACAGACCGCGTTGAACGCTGCGATGGCCCTGCACGAGCGAGGGTCGCTTGAAAAGTATGGAGTTGAACTAATCGGCGCCAAAGTCGAGGCGATTCGAGCCGGCGAGAATAGACAAGAATTTAAGGAACTTGTTCTTCGAGCTGGTGCCGATGTCGCAAAGAGCGCGATCGCACACTCAATTGATGAGTGCTTGGAGATAGCTCAAAAGCTTGGTTATCCGATGGTGGTTAGGCCTTCGTTCACGATGGGCGGCCTTGGGTCTGGCTTCGCCTATAACGAGGAAGATCTAGTGCGAATAGCCGGGGCTGGTCTTCAAGCCTCTCCTACCCATGAAGTCTTGCTGGAGGAGAGCATTCTTGGTTGGAAAGAGTACGAACTTGAGCTCATGCGCGATAAAAATGACAACACGGTTGTGGTTTGTTCGATCGAGAATTTTGACCCAGTGGGTGTTCACACGGGCGATAGCATCACCGTTGCCCCAGCGCTAACCCTAACCGATCGTGAGTATCAGAACCTCCGAGACATTGGAATCCAGATTATTCGCGATGTTGGTGTTGATACCGGCGGCTGCAACATCCAGTTTGCGGTCGACCCTGTAGACGGTCGCGTGATTGTCATTGAGATGAATCCCCGTGTAAGCAGATCCTCGGCCTTGGCGTCAAAGGCGACTGGTTTTCCAATAGCAAAAATCGCAGCGAAATTGGCTATCGGTTACACGCTGGATGAGATTCCTAACGATATCACCAGGGTAACTCCGGCGAGTTTTGAACCAACCCTCGACTACATAGTCGTGAAGGTCCCTCGATTTGCATTCGAGAAATTCCCTGCAGCGGATCAAACACTCACTACCACCATGAAGAGCGTTGGCGAAGCTATGGCAATCGGTCGCAATTTCACTCAAGCCCTTCAAAAAGCGCTGCGTTCGCTTGAGAAGCGAGGAAGCTCTTTCCATTGGAACGTGACTACTGAGACAAAAGCTCAGTTGTTAGAGGCAATTAAGACGCCAACCGACAAGCGGATTATTCAACTCCAGCAGGCTCTACTAAAGGGCGCGACCGCAGAAGAGGTCTTTGAGGCCACCAAGATTGACCCGTGGTTCATCGATCAAATAGTTCTAATAAATGAGATAGCGGATTGGTTTAGGTTATTGCCCTCTCTGGATGAGCAGTCGATTCGTCGAGCAAAGAAGCATGGTTTTAGCGACAGTCAATTGGCCCAGCTGCGCGGTATTTCAGAGGCTGAATTTCGAGCTATTCGACTGTCCAAGGGAATCCGTCCGGTTTACAAAACTGTGGACACCTGCGCCGGGGAGTTTCCCGCCATGACCCCTTATCACTACAGTTCCTATGATCTTGAGAGCGAAGTCGTGCCTTCCTCTCGGAAAAAGGTCGTCATATTAGGAAGTGGACCAAATCGAATTGGACAGGGTGTTGAGTTTGATTACTCATGCGTGCATGCTGCTTTCGCGCTGCGAGACGCGGGCTACGAGACAATCATGATTAATTGCAATCCTGAAACCGTTTCTACTGACTACGACACCTCGGATCGCCTCTACTTTGAACCGCTAACGGCTGAGGATGTTCTAGAGGTAATACACGCTGAATCGCAGTCAGGGGAACTGCTCGGAGTTCTGGTTCAACTTGGCGGGCAAACCGCTTTGGGTCTAGCTAAGAGCATCGAACAGGCGGGCATAACAATCCTTGGAACTAGTCCGGAGTCAATCGACCTTGCAGAGGAAAGAGGCCAGTTCCAAACAATTCTGGACCGTGCCGGTCTTCGCGCTCCAGCAAACGGCACCGCTACCAATGAAGCAGATGCTATTCGGATTGCAAACTCGATTGGGTACCCCGTACTTGTGAGGCCCAGCTTTGTGTTGGGTGGCAGGGGAATGGAGATTGTTTACGATGAGGCTTCCCTGCACGACTATTTCCAAAGGATCGCTGAGCACGCACTGGTCGACAGTGACCATCCGCTACTAGTTGATCGATTCTTGGATGATGCAATTGAAATCGATGTGGATGCGATTTTCGATGGTCATCGTCTCTACATTGGCGGAGTAATGGAGCACATAGAGGAAGCAGGAATTCACTCGGGAGACTCAAGTTGCACCCTGCCACCAATAACCCTCAGCTCAGCGCAAGTCGAGCGTGTGGTGCAGGCCACCGAAAAGATTGCCCGGGGGCTGAATGTGAAGGGTTTACTCAACGTTCAGTTCGCTCTAGCAGCTGATGTGCTCTATGTCCTGGAAGCAAATCCAAGGGCTTCCCGTACTGTTCCATTTGTTTCCAAGGCACTGGGAATTGCTCTCGCAAAGGCTGCAGCACTAGTAATGGTCGGCAAAAGTATCAAAGATCTAATCTCTCAGGGGTTGCTACCTGAGCTCGATGGCTCAAGCCTCCCAGACAGCACACCCGTATCCGTGAAGGAAGCAGTGCTCCCGTTCAAGAGGTTTGCAACAAAACAAGGTCGGTATGTTGACAGTTTGCTTGGACCAGAGATGCGCTCTACCGGAGAGGTAATGGGAATAGACAGCAATTTCCCTGCCGCTTTTGCAAAGTCACAGGCTGCCGCTGGTTCCGCCCTGCCGAAATCCGGCACAGTGTTTATTTCCGTTGCTGACAGAGACAAACCTCAGATTGTGCTGCCAGTAAGACGTCTGTCACAACTTGGTTATCGGATTCTGGCTACTTCGGGAACGTCCAAGCTGCTAAAGCTGCACGGCATCGCCTCGGAGACGGTAGCAAAGTTCTCTCAGGCTAACGGTGGTCGATCAATTGTTGAAATGATCACCGATGGGGAAGTTGATGTTGTCGTGAACACCCCAAGTGGTGCCGATGCAAGAAGTGATGGATACGAGATACGAGCTGCCACCACTGCGGCAGACAAGCCAATCTTTACAACTGTCGCACAACTGAGTGCGGCTATTGGATCGTTCGAAATTATCCGGGAAGCTGGATTCCAAGTAAAGCCTCTACAAGAACATGCAAAGTTTCGGCAGGTAGCTAATGGATAACTTTGCCAAGAAACTAGAGAGCGCTGTTACTGAATTTGGCTCACTCTGCGTCGGGATTGATCCATCAGAAAGCACCTTGTCCGACTGGGGGATACCTGACACTGCCGAGGGGGCTCGAGATTTTGGTTATGCGATTATTTCTGCCTGTGAGCAGCGAGTTGGAATCATCAAGCCACAAGTGGCGTTTTTTGAACGATTTGGGTCGAGTGGATTGTTTGCCCTCGAAGAGGTGTTGGCCGCAGCTCGGGAAAGCAATTTGCTCGTGATCTCCGATGCCAAGCGTGGTGACATTGGTTCAACCATGTTGGGCTATGCACAGGCATGGTTCGGCGACGACTCGCCTCTAAGGTCCGATGCGCTTACTCTCTCGCCTTATCTGGGGCCAAGCTCCTTACTCGAAACGATAGATGCCGCTAGGGATGTCCAGGCTGGAGTATTCCTGTTGGCTGCAACTTCCAACCCAGAAGCCCACGAACTTCAAAAGTCAAAGCTGGGATCTTTGACCAATGCGGGTCGGGTTTTGAGATTCGCCAGGGAAAACTCACATGGTGACGTTGGCGTTGTAATTGGCGCAACTGTCAACCTGGCTGAATTTGGGATTGAAAGTGTCTCGGAGGATGACGTAAAAATCCCAATCCTGGCGCCAGGGTTTGGTGTTCAGGGTGCTCAACTTTCCCAAGTCAAAGACCTGTTTGGCCGCAGCCATAAAAGAGTGATTGCCTCCGTTTCAAGAGCAATTTCTCAAGGCGGCTCGCGTGCCATAATCAAATCAATCGAGGAACTAAAGGCCCAGCTATGACTCTCTTGGTGTTGGTCGGACCCGCCGGTGTCGGGAAGGGGACGATAGTCAAGGAGATCCTTAGCAAAAACACCGACTTTATGCTCTCAGTTTCGGCAACGACAAGAGCGCCGCGACCAGGTGAAATTGATGGGATTCACTATCACTTTGTATCTCAAGCTAAGTTTGAGGAACTAATTGAGACCGGAAAGCTCTTAGAGTGGGCACAGGTTCACGGATTGCACTTCTACGGCACACCGGTAGATGAACTAGAGAAAGCCGAGCGTCTAGGCCTTCATTTAGTGCTGGAAATCGACCTGCAGGGGGCTCGTCAGATTCGTAACAGAGTCGAGAATTCAGTGTCGGTTTTCTTGCTCCCACCCTCCATTCAAGAGCTGGAGGATAGGTTGCGGGGTAGAGGGACAGAGACAGAAGTCGAGATTCAAACTAGACTGGAGACAGCGCGATTCGAACTGGCTGCCGCTAGTGAATTTGATTTCCAAATAGTGAATGATGATTTGGCTAAGGCGGCCCGTGAGATTGTGGAATTAGTTAGAAAGCACTAGGGATAGATGGATAACAAGGGAATTACCGCTCCTCCAATTGATGAGCTTTTGGCGAAGGTTGAGTCTAATTACGAATTAGTTATTTTTGCCTCTAAACGAGCTCGACAGATAAACGAGTACTACTCAGCGCTTCACGAGGGCAGTCTGTTCAACTACGTTGGCCCATTAGTGGATTCGACTATTGACGACAAGCCACTTTCGATCGCCCTTCACGAGATTCACCAGGGCAAGCTCGAAAAGAAGTAGTTAGCTACGACTTTGCGAATTCTGCTTGGCATCACGGGTGGAATAGCTGCATACAAAGCCGCCGGATTGGTTCGCGCCTTCAGTGAGCTGGGGCACAAGGTTACTGTCGTGCCTACCGAGAACGCTCTTCGATTCGTGGGCAAAACCACTCTGGAGGCATTTTCAGGTCAAAGCATTGACATTGACATGTATAACGATGTTGCCCAAGTTCGTCACGTAGAGTTGGGCCAACAAGCAGATTTGATTGTTGTCGCTCCCGCTACGGCATCATTTCTCTCACGTTTATCTACAGGCTTGGCAGATGACTTACTCACCAATGCAATCCTCGCCAGTAATGCACCTGTCATCGTGTGCCCAGCTATGCACAGCGAAATGTGGCTTAATCCAGCAACCCAAAACAACGTATCGATCTTGCAAAGCCGCGGTATCAGGGTAATGGAACCCGCCAGTGGAAGATTGACTGGCGACGACTCAGGTGTTGGAAGAATGCCTGAAGTAGCAGACATTGTGAGTTTTTGCCTCGGTGGAGCACTCTCCGGAAAAACGGTGGTTGTAACTGCTGGTGGCACCCGGGAACCTATCGATGAGGTTCGTTTCATTGGTAATAACTCCTCTGGTCGCATGGGAATTGAAATTGCTAAGGCTGCCCGCGACGCCGGCGCAAGAGTTAAGTTGATTGCTTGCAACCTAGAGAGCGTCCCCGCGGGCATGGAGGTTTTGCACGCATCCAGCGTTGATGAGCTAGAACAGGCTATGGACATTTCTTGCGATGTCCTCGTTATGGCTGCCGCCGTAAGCGACTTTAGAGTAAGCAATCCCTACCGCGGGAAGCTCTCCAGATCTGATAGTCCAAACCTAGTTTTGACGTCCACCAAAGATCTGATTGCTAACTATTGCGCAAAGTATCCCGATACCTTCACGGTAGCTTTTACGCTGGCTGATGAACAGCAGGATCTTGCGAGCGTAGCTACCAAAAAGCTCTGGGACAAGGGAGTGGCTCTGATGGTCGGAAACACCACCGAAGCTCTTGGCTCGCCCATGACAAATGTTCTGCTGCTAACGCGCGACTCAACTGCCACCCACGCTGGAAGCAAAGAGGAAGTTGCAAGAGTCATAGTGGATAGGATCTCGCAACACTTTGTCGCCTAGCAGAGTAGGCTTAAGACATGACGCTACGCACATTTACCTCTGAATCTGTTACCGAGGGTCACCCTGATAAGGTCTGCGACCAACTCTCAGACACAATCCTCGACGCAATAATCGAACAAGACTCCAATGCTCGAGTCGCCGTTGAGGCGCTCGTAACAACCGGACTCGTTCACATAGCAGGTGAAGTAACCACCTCTGGATATGTTGAAATACCTCAGCTTGTTCGAGACAAGATTGTTGAGATTGGGTATAACAGCTCCGAGATTGGATTCGATGGGAATTCCTGTGGGGTGTCAATCTCTATCGGGGCCCAATCGCCAGACATAGCTTCGGGTATAGATAACGCTTTAGAGGCCAGACGAGGCGAGAGGGAAAGATTCAACGCCTTAGGCGCCGGTGACCAGGGCATGATGTTCGGCTATGCAACATCCGAAAGTAAATTTCTAATGCCCATGCCGATTCTCTTATCTCATCAAATTGCTCAGCGGCTCAGTGAAGTGCGACGGGAGTTGGGCATGGGACTGCTTCGACCAGACGGCAAAACTCAAGTCTCGGTTGATTATGAAAATCACCGCCCTGTAGGCATCAGCACTGTCGTTCTATCTAGTCAGCACCATCCGGACCTAGCGCAAGATGAGTTGGCGAGTATTGCTCTAGAGAGAGTTATTAAGCCTGTTCTGCAAGAAAGTGGACTTGATTACTCAAATGTTCAGTACATTATCAACCCCTCTGGCAGATTCGTCGTAGGTGGTCCGCAAGGTGATGCTGGCCTAACTGGCAGAAAAATCATTGTCGATACTTATGGTGGGATGGCTCGCCATGGCGGCGGTGCGTTCTCGGGTAAGGATCCCTCAAAAGTTGATCGCTCGGCTGCGTATGCAATGCGCTGGGTTGCCAAAAACGTAGTGGGCGCGAATCTTGCCGAGCGCGCGGAGATCCAAGTCGCATACGCAATCGGAATGGCTCATCCAGTGGCTGTATTTGTGGAAACCTTTGGCACGGAGAAAGTCCCGGTCAGTGAAATTGAGAATGCTATCTCGCAAGTCTTTGACCTGCGGCCTGCTGCAATTATTGAAGACTTGAATCTAAGGCGGCCAATTTATGCAAAAACGTCCGTCTATGGACATTTCGGTAGAGAGCTTCCAGAATTTACTTGGGAAAGGCTCGACCGAGTCGACGCTCTGCTTGATGTGATTGGCCGTTAGTCGTGGTCTACGCCGTGCGAGTGGCGGTAGAGTCTCCGCTTCTTCAGCTTGATCGTGAGTTCGACTTCTTGGTTCCAGCAGAATTGCGCTCAACGGTGAAGTGGGGATCGCGCGTCAAATTCATTTTCGGTCGTTCGAAAGCCGAAAATACCGGTCTTGTTGTTGAATTACTAAAACAAAGTGAGTGGGCTAAGTCCCCTATAACAGCGGTCGTAGGCGATAGGCCCTTCATAACCAGAGAACTCTACGATTTTTGTCGAGCAGTATCTCTGCGACAAGTAGTTGCAATCGGTGAGATCTTGCAATTGGCCATACCTCAGCACATGCCTCGGGTTCCGCTGGATGACATCAGCGAGAAACCTATCGGCACGAGATCCATCGCAAATGAAGTAGTGCTAACTAGTTCAGCCGTGAAGCTCAGTAGCGGCTTGGTGCCGGCTTGGGCGAGACTGTTTGTGCAAAGAGCTTCAGAGCAGCTCCTAGGGGGAAATTCGTCAATTCTCCTGGCGCCTGAAGCCTCCGATGTAGAGCAGATTGCCATAGCTGCAAAGGAATTGAACGTTGAGATAACTATTTGGGAAACAGCAAAAAAGTCTCTGCGGTATCAGAATTTTCACAAGGCATTTGACCAAGTGAGGGTAATTGTTGGCACCAGAAGTGCCATCTATGCGCCAGTAGCCAACCTGGGACTGATTGCTGTTGCGGACGACGCCGACGACAGCTACAGGGAAGTCGGCTCTCCACACACAAATGTTCGAGACTTAGCTCTTCTGAGAGCGGCTAATAAGGCAAGTGTTTTGTTTGCAGCACCTTATAGATCCGTCGAGTTACAACGGCTTGTTGAAATTGGTTACCTAAAGGAAGTCTCCCATGACTCCAAACCACCGAGAATCGCCTACAGTGCGGCGGATGAGCGAATAGACGACACAAGTCTCAAGCTTGCCCGCGAGGCACTCAAGACCGGCACCCTGCTAGTTCTACTGCCTCGAAAAGGCTCATCATCAGCCGCTTACTGCTCAAATTGCGGAGAGCGACTTCGCTGCAATTGTGGCGGATACGTTTGGGAGAAAAGCAAAGACCAATTTGAATGTCGAATTTGCAGCAGACCTATGCTTAGCTGCCTTGCTTGTCAGGCTACAAACTTTCGAAGAGGACGGTCCGGCAGCTCTCGAACAGCCGCTGAAATTGGCAAGATGTTTCACAATGCCGTAATTTACGAAGCTACCCATGAAAAGAAGCCGCAGATTTCGGAACGTTCAAATCAAATTGTTGTCGCCACCCCAGGAAGCGCGCCGAGGCTAAAGTCAGGCTATAGCGGATTGCTCGTCCTAGACCCTGACATTTGGTTTGCCGCGCAGAGTATCAATGCGGAACAAAATGCCCTTCGGGATTGGTGTGAAGCGATGGAGCTGCTTAGCCCCTCTGGAAGAGTAGTTATTGCAGGATTGGGAGAGCGACTCGGCAAGCCAGTAGCGCTTTGGCAGCATCGTGAAATTGCCCGAGCAGCCTACCTGGATGCAAAGCAGCTAAAACTTCCGCCAGCCTTGCGAATAGTCCGGATTTCGGGAACTTCAAAACAGCTTCAGGCCGCCGGAACAGCAATAGTTTCGAATGGGGGCGAACTGGTGAAAAGTGATGGCCAGAGCGCCACCTATCGCTTTGACTATTCCAAGGGGGCAGAGATCGCGCGCGAACTTAGGGCAATAGCAACCTCAGCCAAGGCGATTGTCAAGGGTAATAAAAACGTCCGCGGCTTCACGGTCGTTATGGATGATCTGGAGAGCATCTAGTGAAATTGATATTTGCAGGTACGCCTAAAGTCGCTGCGTTGGTTCTGCAGGAGTTAGCTAAAGAGCATCAAATTTCGTTGGTAATAACGCGTCCTGACTCACTAGTTGGAAGAAGACGCGATGTCACACCGTCCGAAGTCGCGAAGCTCGCCGAACAGTTGGGCATACCTGTGCTTAAGGCCAATCGCCTTGGTCAAAGCGAAGTTGAGGATATTCGCAAAGCAGGAGCAACAAGGGCAATAGTCGTAGCTTATGGATCAATAATCCCCAAAGAGGCACTAGAGCTATTTCCATGGTGGAATCTGCACTTTAGTTTGTTGCCAGCCTGGCGAGGAGCATCACCACTTCAGTACTCGCTTATTAAGAATTCCGGGCAGGGCATTAGCCTCTTTGAGCTTGAAGCAGCTCTTGATACCGGTCCTCTAATTGACAGCGTCGCCCTTCAGCACCCCGATGACAAGCCTGCCGGTGAAATCCTTGCAGATCTGGCGGGACTTGGAGCAGAAATGATTCTTCGAAATTTGGCGATCCCAGCATTGCCAAAACGACAAGAGGGTGAAGCAACTTTCGCCCCCAAGATTTCGCGCGCCGACGCAAGAGTAAATTTCAGTGAAACAGCCACTTCAATTCAACGAAAGATTTATGCCTTCAACCCCGAGCCAGTCGCTTGGTGCAAAGCAGAGGACAAAGAGTTACGAATCTTTAGTGCGAGGTCCTTTGGCACGCTTCATGCGAAGTCAAAGGGTGTGGACGAGTTGGAACCAGGTGAGCTAAAAGTTTCGCAGGGGAGAGTGGTAGTTGGATGCGGACAAGGATCCAAGCTGGAGCTTATCGAGGTGCAGAGCGCTGGCGGTCGCCGGATGAATGCAATCGACTGGCATCGCGGATTTGGTGGATCGAAACTTGAGTAGCGCAAGACTCACTGCTTATGAGCTGTTGATGCGTGTTCGCAGGGACGACTCCTACATCAATCTGCTGCTACCGAGCTTTCTAAAGAAAAGCCGTGTCAGCGAGCAAGATCGTGGTTTGGTGCAAGAGCTCAGCTACGGGGCGCTGCGTTGGCAACTTCAGTATGACGCCATCATTAATCTGCTAGCAGATTCGCGGCAAATTGATGAAGAGGTTCGAACTGCACTGAGACTTGGATTGCATCAACTATTTAGAATGCGAATTCCCTCGCATGCTGCAATCAACGAGACGGTTGAGCTAATCAAAGGGGTAGCCCCAAGAGCGGCTGGCTTTGCAAATGCTATTTTGAGAAACGCGGATAGGCGTGGCTTGGATGAATTGCTTATGACAATCACAACAGGATTAGCACCGCTATCCAGACTTTCCATCACATACTCTCATCCAGAATGGGTCGTTGGGGCACTCATTGACGCTAGAGCCCTAGATGCTAAAGGCGAGATCGAGGATTTACTTCGAGCGAACAATGAAACACCAAGCGTGAATCTAGCTGCTTTGAGTCAAATGGCCGAACAGAAACTTGAAAAGAATGGTCTGGAACGTTCTTCGGTATCGCCAATTGGATTTGTATTAGACGGAAATCCAGAATCTCTGCTCTCACCGGATGTTAGGGTCCAGGACCTAGGTTCTCAGCTCGTTGCACTCACGCTGATGGGCATTGCTGGTTCTGCTGAAGATTTTTTGGACATGTGCGCTGGCCCCGGGGGAAAGTCCGCTGTGCTACTTAGTCGCATGAGTCAGTCTGCACGTTTAGTCTGCTACGAACCGGCCAAGCACAGAGCTCAGTTGGTTCGAGATGCCGTTGGTGAGGACAGGCGAGTTGTGGTGGTAGAGGCAATGGGTCAAACAGTTGTTCCAGGGTCATTTGACGCGGTGCTATTAGACGCGCCGTGCAGTGGTCTCGGTTCACTCAGGAGAAAGCCTGAATCACGTTGGCGCAAATTGCCCGGTCAGCTCCCACAACTTCTGAAAACTCAATCCGAGCTCTTGGATGCTGGGATATCTGCACTCAGGCCTAACGGCGTATTGCTGTATTCGACTTGCTCGCCAGTTATTGCCGAGACCAACTCGCAGGTCGTTGATGCTTTAGCTAGACACCCTGAGGTTGAGCTAATCGATCTAAAGCCCATCCTCAGCGCTTTGAGCCCATCCCTTCAATTGAACGATAAGCGCAAAACCATTCAGCTCTGGACGGATCTGCATCAGACAGACGCAATGTTCATGGCCGCCTTCAGGCGACTACAGTAGAAGCGTGCGGATAAATCCATCAATCCTTTCGGCTGACTTTGCCAACCTTGAAAGGGATTTATTAGCAATTACCAATGCGGATAGTGCTCACATCGACGTGATGGACAATCATTTTGTTCCGAATCTCACTATCGGACTGCCAGTAGTGAAGCGTATTCAGCAGGTAAGTCCGATTCCACTCGACGTACACCTAATGATTACGAATGTTGACTCAGAAGCTCCTAAATACGCTGACCTCGGTGTTGACTCCATCACTTTTCACCTAGAGGCATCGGAGAATCCAAGATTGACCATCGCTCGATTAAAGGAAATGGGGACAAAGGTTGCAATCGCTATCAAGCCTCAGACTCCAATCGAGGCCGCTTTTCCATACCTTGCGGAACTGGACATGCTTCTTATCATGACCGTAGAGCCCGGTTTTGGCGGCCAAAAGCTAATCGAAGAAACTCTCAACAAGATCCCCATAGCAGCCAGAGAGATTTCTAGGATAGGAAAGCCGATTACTTTACAAGTAGATGGTGGAGTCACTAAAGACAACATTTCCAAAATCGCGTCGCTCGGCGCCGATTGCGCTGTAGCGGGTTCATCGGTCTTTGGCTCAGGCGACCCCGCCTTAAACATAGCTACCCTCAGAAATGCCGCTTTGGTCCAGAATTCATAGACACTAACCTAGCTACATGAAATCGTTCAACGCCCTTTATCAAGAACTTGAAAATATCTCGAGGACAATGCCATCTGACAGTAATTCAGCCAGTCTGTTAGCGCAGGGCATCCATTCGATTGGAAAGAAGGTCGTTGAGGAGGCCGCCGAGGTCTGGATGGCGGCAGAATACGAAGGTCGCGAGCAACTTGCCCTTGAAGCATCGCAGTTGATTTATCACTTACAACTGCTACTAATTGCCAAGGGGATCGAATTGTCAGAAATTGAGGAGAAGCTCTAGTGCTAAAAGTAGCGATTCCAAACAAGGGAATATTGTCCGAGCATGCCATCTCCATCCTTAGGGAGGCAGGTTACTCGACGCGCAGAGATCCTTCGGAGCTGCACCTGGTTGATGAAGCAAACCAAATAGAGTTTTTTTACTTAAGACCTCGCGACATCGCTACTTACGTTGGAGAAGGGTCACTAGATGCCGGGATTACCGGACTCGATCTCTTGATGGACTCGGCTTCAAAGGCGGAGGAGGTCGCAAACCTCGGATTTGGAGAATCTACCTTTAGGTTTGCTGTTTCCGAGCAGTCAAAGGTTGAAACTATTGCCGAACTTGCCGGTAAGCGAATTGCTACGGCTTATCCAGTGCTCCTAGAGAGGTACCTAGAGACGAATAAGGTCTCCGCGGTAATTGTAAAACTCGATGGCGCAGTTGAAAGTGCCATCAAGTTAGGTGTTGCTGACGCAATAGCGGACGTGGTTTCAAGTGGAAATACACTGAGAAAGGCTAATCTCCGCATTATTGGGCCGGTAGTTCTATCGTCGACAGCGCGACTGATAGCAGCACCTGGCAAGTCAGATCTTTCAAATCGGCTGCTCAGAAGAATTGAAGGTGTGATTGTTGCAAGGGACTATGTGCTGATGGACTATGACTGTCCCAAGGCGATTATTGATCAAGCCATCAAGATCACTCCTGGCATTGAGTCGCCAACACTTTCGCCACTTGCTGATGAAAATTGGGTAGCCGTAAGAGCGCTCGTGAAGACCTCGGAGACTAACAAAATTATGGATCAACTCTCAGATATTGGCGCCAAGGCGATTCTTGTTACGTCGCTTCACGCAGCGAGGATCTAGTGCCAGCGCTGAGAATCATCCCTTGCTTGGATGTGAAAAACGGGAGGGTGGTTAAGGGGGTTCAATTTCAGAATCTTCAAGACGTTGCGGATCCAGTTGAACTGGTAGACAAGTACTTCCTGCAGGGTGCAGATGAAATTACCTTGCTCGATGTTTCTGCCTCATTAGAGGGACGGTTAGCAATGATTGATGTAGTAGCAAAGTGCGCTGAATCTACATTTGTCCCGCTCACGGTTGGCGGAGGCATTCGAAGCGTTTCACAGGTCCGGGAACTATTGGCCGCAGGTGCTGACAAGGTATCTGTTGGCTCCGCTGTGACTACTGACCCTGAGTTGATCGATGAAGTAGCAAGCGAGTTTGGCTCTCAAGTTCTCGTTGTCTCACTTGATGTTCGGCGCGGAGCAACTGCTTCAGGTTTTGCCATAACGCGTCTTGGCGGAACAGAACAAACTCAGTTAGATGCGGCGGAATGGATAGCAGAAGTAAGTAAGCGAGGCGCAGGAGAGCTTCTGGTGAATTCAATGGACGCAGATGGAACCAAGACAGGGTTCGACATTGAAATGTTGAATTTGGTAAGAGACATCAGTGACCTTCCGATTATTGCCTCAGGGGGAGCCGGTGAATTAGCGCACTTCGTCGAGGCAGCAAAATCTGGTGCCGATGCCTTGCTGGCGGCCAGTGTTTTCCATACTGGCTCCTTTACCATTGGAGAAGTGAAAGCAGAGTTGGCAAAAAATGGAGTGGAAGTCAGAATCTAATGTTAGATCTCGGGTCGCTCAGGTATAACAGTGAAGGACTAATTCCTGTTATCGCACAAGATGCTACTTCTGGAGAAGTCTTGATGTTGGGATATGGAAACTCGCAGACATTAGCGGAGTCCTTAGAGATAGGCAAGATGGTCTTTTTCTCGCGTTCAAGGAACCAACGTTGGCTTAAAGGTGAAACCAGTGGCAATTTTCTCGAGTTAGTATCCCTACAGGCCGACTGCGATAGCGATGCCGTTCTAGCAAGAGTGCAGCCGCACGGGCCAACTTGCCATCTGGGCACAAAAACCTGTTTTGGTGATCACGCGTGATCTCATTGAGCGAAGTTGAGGATTTGGCGAGGACATACAACGTTATCCCCGTTACAAAAAGACTATTTGCTGGTACCGAAACTCCAGTTGGTTTATATCACAAGTTATGCGGCAGGAAACCAAACACATTTCTACTCGAATCTGCCGAACAGGGCGTCTGGGGAAGATTCTCCTTTATTGGAGTAGGGAACCGAGGGCGTCTTTCCGCTACGGATGTCGCATCATGGGATTCTGTGCACCAAGCACTTCCGGATGACGCTGTCTCAAGTGATCCAATTGATGCCCTAAGACAGCTACAGAATCAGTGGAAGAGCTCACCGAGTGACTACCCACTGACTTCGGGACTCGTCGGTTTCATTAGCTGGGGGCTGACTGAAAGGCTCGAGAATTTACCGGCCAGAAAGCAAGCAGACTACCCGATTCCTCTCTATTCATTTTTGCAATTCTCTGAGCTCGTGATCGTTGATCATCAAAATTCAGAGCTGGTCCTGGTATGTGTTATTTTTGTCGACGGCGAGGCCAGTATCGAAGCAAAGTATCGCAATGCTCTGAAAGAGCTCTCCGAGCTAGAGAATGCGCTGCGCGAACCAACGCCTGCCTTGATTTCACCGGTAATGCTTGAAGACGAGAGTTATACAGCCAACACTCCGCGTCCAGAATTTCTTGCCGCTGTGGAGAAGGCTAAGGATTATGTTCGAATTGGCGATGTATTTCAAGTCGTAATCTCGCAACGATTTGACCAGGAATTTCATGGAGATGCTCT
>JACCEA011734628.1_pt1 | contig 42140 bp, 60 predicted proteins | sample 7449851 | NCBI WGS metagenome assembly JACCEA01 (sample SAMN15323453, study PRJNA562643) | freshwater metagenome | isolation source: river surface water | place: USA:Blue River Watershed | collected 2017-08-18 | reverse complement strand
CTTGCCAAGTCTCCATATGCTCAAGAGTGTGCATCGTTCTCTAAGAGTATTGATGCTCAAACATTTGCAGGCGGTATCTTTGTCGACGGCTTTGCAGGTAACTTAGAATTTAAGATTAGCAACGTAGTAAGTCCAACTCGTATTGAAGTTACTGGGTTAGATCGTTATCCTCAATTGCCTTGCAGTTTCATTTATCTAGATGTTGTTTATAGAATTAACTATATTAGAGACTTCCTTTACAACAAGGACGGATCTACTGCAACATTTATTCTTGACGAAACAACACCTTGGCCGTATTCAGTATTTGACTACGACGAAAGTATTTGTAATCGAGACGTTGGATTAATCATTGACGGTTTAGGCTACGATATCGTATTCCAGACTAACTACAATGCTAGAAAAGCAGGTTCTACTTACAGACTAGCCAATGCCGAAGTAGTTATTAACAGTCAGAAAGATCTTACACTTAGAGCTATCGAATATGCTCATACTCAAGCAAAAGCAGCAGTTTCAGATGCTACATCTCAAGCTACTGTTGATTCAAGCTCGTTAGCAATAACTAAGATTGTTGATCGCGGTCTAATCTATGCACCAACATTGGTTATGACTAATCCGCCCGGGTTATCTACTAATCTTGCAAACGCTAAGACGTTGTTATTGGCCAACATTGAATTTATCAAAGACGAAACTATTGGCTGGATCAATGCTCAAATTGCCGGACCCATTGCTCCATTCACGGGATCTTTCTCGTATGATTCGATCACCTGTGCTCGTGACGTTGGTTTTATCTGTGAAGCAGTGGCCTATGACTTAGTCTATGGAGGTAACAGCCAAACCAGAGATGCCGGCTTAAAATACTACGACGGTGTAGGATCAGCAATCACTAATCAAATTACTGGGCAGGTTTCTGAAACTGCCGCAGCATTAGACTATACCAAGTATTTGATTAAACAAGTAATTCAGAACCTTGCTCCTGCAACATCTTATTCTACTACTCCGAGAGTAACAGGTACAGGCGCTTCTGCCACAGAAGCTGCAACTGTAGAAACATTAATGTCAGGAATTGTTGCAACGGTAAGCGGCGGGGTCGGCTCTGCTCCTAGCGAAACATTGCCGGATCTAAACGCATACACCTATAGCGCAACATTAAAGACAGCACGTTCATCGTTAATTACCAGCAAGTCTAACATACAAAATAATACCATTAGTTTTGTTAATACCAACGCTAACTTGTATGAAATTCTAATGCCTGGTAACCGTTCTATTCTAGGTAACGACTTTACGCAAGTCAACGATATGGGATATGGTATTTTTGCTACCAACGGTGCGCTTGTCGAAGCGGTGTCGATGTTTACCTACTACTGCTACACATCCTACTATGCGTTGAATGGTGCACAGATTCGTTCTGTATCGGGTTCTTCTGCACACGGTGTTTACGCTCTAGTAGCTGAAGGATCAGACCCATTAGAAGTAGCTACACCTACATCAGTCTATTACGATCTTGCACAGAGAGTTGACTGTTACTATCCAAGTCCGAGTTATGCTAACACTACTGGTGGCTTGTTTATCTATGTATACAACTATGATTATGAACCGTTGAACAATTCAGAATTAGAAATTGATCACGGAAACTTAATCTATAGATACCCAGTAACATCGGTTACTACAACAGATTTACCAGTAGGTGTTGCAAGACTTAACTTGACCAGTGATACCACAGGAAACTTTGACGGTCTATATTCATCTGTTGCAAACAACACCAAGATGTCTTTGAGAACTAACTCACAGATCATCCTAACAGGCAGTCTAGTAGATGTTGCTGTTAGACCATCTACAGGTTTAGTATTAGATGAATCTGCTGATGTTTATCGCGTACTACAATTTGAAGATTACAGCGATACAACTAACGAGCCATACAACGTATTATTCACCGCAGGCAGTCCGGGAACTATTTCCTTAACTGCTACAGTTACAGACATTTCTTCAAACGTTTGTACAACTAGTGGAAACCATAGGCTACGCCTAGGCGATAGATTTATTCCAACTTCTACCGCTAATGGATTTACATCTGGTACCACTTACTACATTATTGAAGTTCCTGCTTATAACCAGTTTAAAGTTTCTACTTCTCCTTCTGGTAGTTCAGCTACATTGACAAATGGTTCTGGACTAACTATTGTTGGTAGAAAAACTCATAACCTGTTAGAAAATTACTTGGTAAGTTTTAATACTTCCGGAACATTACCGACAGGATTCCTTGCTGGTGCAGAGTATTGGGTACTAAGTGATGGATTAACTAATACTAACTTTAGAGTAGCAGCTACAAAGAATGGCAACCCGATCGAAATTCCATCGGCAGGCACTGGTACACATACTTTCTTCAACGAAGGTTTAACCAAGACTACTCTAAGAGAAAACTATAACTACATCGATCTTACATTATATGTCCCTGGCGAATTTGTTGCAGGAACAACTACTACCTGTACCATTAGCATAGCATCGCCTGCGGTCATTACTAAAAACAGTCACGGACTTGTTGCAGGAGATGTAATTAGATTTACTACCACAGGATCATTACCAACCGGCATTACAACAAACAAACATTACTTTGTAATATCTACCGGGCTTGGGCTTAACAGTTTCCAAATTTCTGAAGCACCGGGAGGTGTAGCAGTTGATACTAGCGGAACACAATCTGGTACTCATACCTATGGCAAAGTAACTGGTAGAGCTGGCGATACATCATTCCCGGTAGTAGCTCTTAGCCCAGACGACACTCTCAGAGCAGACGGTGCCAAGTTTGTATTTAAAGGTGAAGAATATATCATCTCTAACTACGAAAATGAAACTGATACTGGTCAACCATATGGTAGGGTGACTCTAAACAGAGCTTTAGTAGATTCTATTATTGCATATCAAAACGCTTATACTATTAAGGCCGGTGTGCCTATTAGATCAGACGGTGCCGATGGTAGATTAACAATCCGTATTTCTTTAACTCGTGTTACTGGACACGACTTGTTAGATATCGGTACAGGCTCTTACGCTGATACTAACTATCCAAACGAAATTTATGGACCGCCAGTTAACTCATTAAATGACGCCAACGAAACTGAAGAACGTGACGTAGGTCGTGTATTCTACGTAACCACAGACCAGTATGGTAACTTTAGAGTTGGTCCATACTTTAGCGTTGACCAAGGTACTGGTAGAGTTTCGTTCTCAGCGGCGATTGCTCTAAGTAACCTAGACGGCATTGGTTTCAAACGTGGTGTACCAATCTCAGAGTTCTCAACAGACTCTGGAATGACTGATAACGCTACAGACACTGTACCAACAGAGAACGCTGTAAGAACGTATATTGACCGACGTTTAGGATTGTCGCACAGCGGTAGTGTTATTTCTGATTCAGTGATCATTCCGCCTGTTAGCGGCGGATTTATGTCGCTCGATGGTCAGTTGGCTATGAAGGGTTCGATGAACCTAGACGACAACAACATTGTAAATCTTGCAGATCCAGTTAATCCTCAAGATGCTGTTAACCTAAGAAGTTTAACATTTAATAACCTTCAAGAGTTTACAGTTACTGATGTTCAAGCAGCTGACGTATTAGCATTTACTGGCAGTGGTAACAGTGCTATCAATGCTAGCATCATTGGTGATATTAACTTTGAATTTAGAGTAGGTGTTGATAGTGCTCTAAATCAAATCGATGCGCAAATTCAGCCAGGAGTTATTATTAACGCAGATATTAATTCTGCGGCAGCAATTGAACAAAGCAAACTAGCAATGAACGCTGCTACTACTAGAGGAAATGCTACAGGCATCACTCAAGCAGATAGAGGTCTAGCTAGCTTTGACTCTAACCAGTTTGATTCAACCAACGGCTGGATATCAGTTAAGAATAATGGTCTACTGGTTACTAAAATTGAACAAATTAGTACCAAGACTGTTTTAGGTAACTCTAGTCTAGCAACCGGAAACGTTTCGGCTGTAGCATTTACCACTGTTGTTAATGACGGCGGTGCTGTTAAGAAGACACAGTACAGTTCTACAGGTTATCTAAGAAGAACAGGCGGTACTGGATCTGCAGACGGTGACTACACAGTAGTTGATGCAGCAGCTGGTTCTAGTTCCAGTGTCGAAGCTAGTAAATTAATTGTTCGTGACACCAATGGCGACTTTGGTGGACGAATTGCAGATCTACAACAATTAAAGATCGACACACAGCTAGCAATTGATACTTCAGTCTCTGGATCAGGCGGATATGTAAGATACTATGGTTACAATACTGCTGGCGGTATTTTAATCAGTGATGGTACATTGGCTGTAGATAAGAAGACCGTACACTGGAACGATCTACATCAATTCAGAACTCAAAACGGTGTATCTCTAGCACCAATCCAAGCAGCAAGTATCGAAGTAACTTCTCTATCCACAGGTGGTAATACCACTGCTGGTACAATCACAGGACGTTGGACTTTAACTGGTACCAGCCCTAACGAATCAAGATTACAGGCTACCTACTCAGCTGACTTAGCTGAATACTATGAAGGTGATAAAGACTACGAAGTCGGAACCGTACTTGTATTTGGTGGGGATAAAGAAGTTACTGTAACTAATGTTAAAGCTGATACTAGAGTCGCTGGTGTTGTTTCTAATACCGCAGCATTTGTTATGTATGACGCTTGCCCAGGATTTAAAAACTTGGTTGCGCTGCAAGGACGTGTTCCTTGTAAGGTTGTAGGAAAAATTAAGAAAGGTGATATCTTAGTTACTTCTAGCATTCCAGGAGTGGCTGTTGCTGCTGTTGGAGACGTAAAAGTTGGTACCGTAGTTGGTAAGAGCCTAGGAAACTACGAGTCAGATCACATTGGAACTATTGAAATAGCAGTAGGGAGAACATAATGCCATTACACGAAATAAATGCAGGATCACCGCCGTTACTATGGAGTAATGTTAATGATTCGTTTACAAAAATTAATGCAAACTTTGAATCATTAGCAGCTTCTATCAGCGGCGGCGGATCGTTGATTGACTTTGAACAGTTTAATCAAAACGTAATCCCTGCAACTGCTAACCTAAATAGGCTAGGAGATATTACTAAACCCTGGAAAAGGTTGCACGTTGATTCGTATAGAGACACGTTAACTGATACTATGAACGGCCTATGGTTAGGCTCGGCCCATATTAAAGGTATTGATTCTAGTGTGGATCTTCCAGCTGGCTCAATGGTTGATGGTAATTTAATTATTGACCCCGATAAAACTTTTTTCAAACGTGTATCAGTTGATGATCTTAACGTAATTGAAGCTAACGAGTTTAGCGATACATTGAATCTTACTGCCGGAACTGCTATGCAACTAGTAGTAGATTCGGGTGCAGAACAAATTACAATTAATAACACTGGTGTTACGGGCTTAGTGGCTGGTACTGCTATTAATGTTAGTTCGGCTACAGGCAACGTTACTGTTACTAATACTGGTGTTACTAGCCTAACTAATTCTACATCATTACCTAGCGGATTAGTTGCCGGTTCTGGTATATCAGTAAGTGCATCAACAGGCGGAGTATTAATTACCAACACCGGTGTACTAGAAGTACAACAAGGATTCGGTATTACAGTATCAACGGATCTTGCCACAGGTATTGCTACTATTTCAAACTCTGCTCCAGCACAGGTTACATTTAGAAACTACATAATCAATGGAGACACATTAGATCCTATTGCGGCAGATAGTACCAGCGATAGTTTTAACCTAAACACCGGTTATGGATTAACCGCAAGCAAAAATACTGCCACTGACACACTTACCCTAGCATTTAATCAACGTGTAGATATTATTGGTTCGGTATTTGGAGACGATTCTACATTATTAGTAGACGGAGTAGCAGGAAGAATAGTATGTCCAGTATTTGCCAACGTAACCGGTAATGTAACCGGTAATGTAACAGGAAACCTTTTAGGTAATGTAACTGGCAACGTAACCGGAAACACTCTTGGATATCACACAGGCGATGTTAAAGGATCTGTGTTTGCGGATGATTCTACATTATTAGTAGACGGTGTCAGTGGAGTGCTCAGAGGAACCTTGCTTGGAAATGTTACAGGTACTGTTACTGGAAATATCTTTACAAACTTAATTGATTCTGCAGATTCGTCACAGATTGTAGTAACACCGTTAATGAGGTTTGAGTCTGACGTGGTTGTTGAAAACGAAATTTTTGTTCGCGGCAGTAAAGTAGTATTGCTAGATACATTAAAATCAATAGTGGCAGCTAGCACAGACTTTGCCAACTTTAAAGCAAGAATGGCAGCATTGGTATAATTGGAGCGATAAATGACTAAACAAGTAATTAACGTCGGCACTACAGCAAATGATCGATCTGGGGATAGTCTTCGTTCGGCTTTTACCAAAGTTAATGCCAACTTTACCGAGCTGTATCCTCGAGCAGTTCCTTCTACCAGCAAAGGCACGTCCGGGGATGTAGCAGGAATGGTTGCTCTCGACAATACTTATTTTTATTACTGCATTGGTACTTTTGACGGAACTACCGATATTTGGAGACGTCTAACACACCCGGCCGGAACCTGGTAAATATACTAAAGAGAGCGCATAATGGCTATACAAACAATTAATATTGGTAATCAAGTAAACGACGGTCTAGGTGACGATCTACGTACTGCCTTTGAAAAAGTAAATGCAAATTTTGTAGAATTCGAAGCAAATGTGTTTACAACTGCTGCCAACGTTGGGGATATTGGTGCAGGACTGTATAAACAAAAAGTTGGTTCCGAGCTGCAATTTAAGAAATTAGTAGCAGGTACCAAAATGTTACTTGACGAAACAGCCAATGCTGTCATTCTTAATAGCACTGCTGCTGATCCGTTTACTAGAATCGACACCAATGCCGGTAGCGTTTTAGCTAGTTCATTCCAACACATAACAATTCAAGGTGGCGATGATATTGACGTTACTGCGATGGGATCAGTTATTAGTGTAAACAATGTTATACCGGTAACTAGCATTCTCACTAATTATGATTTTGGACCGTTAACTGGCAACTTTACTAACACTGCTCAACTAGCACTAGCTTTTGCAAATATTGATTTTGGAACATTGTCATTACCGTCGACTGTAAACTTAGATTGTGGCGGTCTTCTCTAAGGAGCGTTTTAGATGGCAATTACTTGGCTAACACCAGCAGGAAGCCTAGGTATAATCACCGAGCGTGTTATACAGAACATTTCTATCTCTGCAACTTCGAATACCGGCAATCCAGTTACATACTCTGTAATATCCGGTTCTTTACCTAGAGGTCTCCGCTTACAAGGAAATCGTATTGTAGGATCCCCTGTTGAGGTTAGAAAATTTACGGAAAGTAGATTTGTTATTCGTGCATCGGACACTGTTGATTTAGAAGATAGAACCTTTAGTATTTCAGTTGACGGATCTGACATTCCTCAGTGGATTACCCGAGAAGGATTTTTAAATGTCGGCGCAGGCGATGCATATTTTGTATTAGATAATAGTTATGTTAATTTTCAACTAGATGTTGAAGACACTGATCTAACCGCAGGCGAAACTTTAGAATTTTATCTAACACCCACCGGCGGTGAACTTCCTCCAGGATTAACTTTGTCCAAAGACGGAGTTATATCTGGGTTTACCGATCCAATTTTTAGTGTGGAGTACGATAACAATTTTAACGGAGCCTATGACACCGGTTCTTTTGATACAGCACCTTTAGACTTTGTTGAATCAAAGTCCAACGGTTTTGATAGTTACTTTTATGATACGCAAACGTTTGACTACTCAGAGGGAAGTAGAGCTCCTAGACGCTTAAGTAGAATCTACACATTCTCTGTTTCTGTTACAGACGGCATTAATACAGTTAACAGAATTTTTAAAATTTATGTTGTTACTGAAGAATTTCTACAAGCAGACAACAGCATTCTTCAGGTAGATACTAATCTATTCCAAGCAGATGCTTCAGCAAACAGAATTCCTCTTTGGATTACTGAAAGCGATCTTGGCAGATATCGAGCTAATAATTATCTAACTGTTTACTTAGATGTCTACGACCCGCCCACACTGTCGGGAACAATTACCTATATTCAGTTGCCAACAAATCCAGACGGATCTGTTAGTACGCTTCCTCCAGGATTAGAATTAGATTCAGTAACTGGAGAGATTGCCGGTAAGGTTCCTTATCAGGCTAGAATTTCTCAGACTTATAACTTTACAATGCTAGCTGTAAACTTTCCTACACAACTAGCAAATGTAAACTACAACTGGGCAGGTGCGTGGGCTTCTACTACAAACTTTTTTGTCGACGATGCTGTAACTTATCTTAACGAAATTTATATTGCTCGTCAGGCCAGCAGAAATAAGATTCCATCTACAGAAACAGAATATTGGACCAAGGGAACTACAAGTGCTGCTAAAACATTCAGCATAGAAATTATTGGTGAAATTGAAAGTGGCATCAATTGGATCAGCCCGAGTGATCGTGGAACTATCAAACCCAATCAGCCTAGCCAGATTAAAGTTGAGGCTGAAAGTTTGCTCTACGGTGGCAAGGTAGTTTATGAATTTGTTTCTGGAAGACTTCCTCCGGGATTGTCTTTGTTGCCAACCGGGTTAATAGAAGGCAAGGTAAAACAGTTTGCAGACTCAACTGGACTAGGACTAACTAGATTCTTTGACTTAGACTCAAGTCTAATTGATTCCACTGGCTCAAGAACATACAACACTTCCTTTGATGGTAGTGACACTTCTTTTGATAAAAAGTATACGTTCACAATTAAAGCTAGAGATTCAGCTAATTTTGCAGAATCTACCAAAACATTTACAATCACAGTAGTAACTGATAATACAAAGACCTATGCAAATTTATTTGTTAGATCTTTGCAGAGCAAAGAGAAAAGACTCGAATGGTATAACTTTATCACTGATGTAAACATTTTTGTACCTTCTGATATCTATAGATACGGAGATAACAACTTTGGCATTCAAACTGATTTAAAAATGTTAATGTTTGCCGGAATTGAAAGCACTGATGCTGTAAAATATGTTCAAGCAATGAGCAGGAACCATTACAGAAAACGTTTACTGTTTGGAAACGTTAAATCTGCCAAAGCAAAAGATCCTATTACTCAAGAAACAATTTACGAAACCGTCTACGTAGAAATTGTAGATCCCTACGAAAAGGATGGCAAAAGTATTAGCCAAGTTATTGAATTACCAGACAATATCAACAGTCGTGTATTAATCAGCTATGATGCTATCAAAGTTGATAGTAACGTTCCCTTAGTTAGCGATCGTGATCATCAAAGAGTATTTCCAAATTCTGTAAAAAATATGCGCAAACAAATTCGTACAGTGGGCGAGCGTGATAGAGAGTTCTTACCATTATGGATGCGCAGTATTCAAGATCAAGCAACTTCTGAAACTGGTTTTGTTAAAGCACTGGTTCTGTGCTACGCATTGCCGGGAAAATCTGCAGATATTATAACCAGAATTAAGGCTTCCGGATTCGATTTTAAAGCAATCGACTTCGAAGCCGATCGATATATAATAGATATTTTAGACGGGGAAATCGAAGATAAATATCTTGCGTTTCCGCAACGTGGAGAAAAATTACCGTGACTAGCAACATTAACTATCTAAGCATAAATGAAAACTTTCCTGTAGCAGGAGAGGACAACGACACACAGGTGTTTCGTGATAACTTTGACACTATTAAAACAAGCCTACGAAATGCCAAAGATGAAATTACAGCTCTGCAGGACGACACTGCAAAGACTACTGCCGATAACGATTTTGGACTTAACAAAATTAGCAATGCTCTATTACAAAATAATAGACAACAAAAATGGAACGGTGGATCTGTAACTGCTAGTCCAGCCACTATTGATTTTGAACAAGGTTCCTATCAAATCTATATTGTAGGTGCTAACGTAACTTTCGACTTCTTAAACTTCCCAGGAGATCCGGTCTTTACTGCTGAAACTACTCCTATCGGAATGGGTAAGGTAACTTTAGAACTCTACAGTGACGGTTCATCAAGAACTGCTAACTTTTCTACATCAGGCGGAACAATTATTAAGTCAAATGGATTCCCAGGATATTCGTCCGGAAGCCCAACATTGACCTTGACATCGGCAACAGACCCTGTTATTATCGAAGTATGGAGACACAGTCAAGAAGTGATCTTTATGCGATATGTAGGACAGTTTAGTTAATGTTTCATCCATTTGAAGGCAAATTAGAAGAACTAAAAGACGCTGAAGTTGAACAGCGTCTTTTCGAATTGAACAAAAAATATTACCAAGCATACCGTCTGGGCAAGCCAGAACTGTTGACACAAATCGCAACTTTTGTTACAATATATAAAGACGAACTACAAAAACGTGCTTTAGCAAAAACAAGAGGCCAGTTAGATGGCGATTTGGATCAACTGATTAATGTGGACTAACTACAATACTGAGCAGGAACTAATACAAGGCGTGATACGTCACGGCCCTGATATCCTCAAGTATTGTCAAACTAAAGATAGCTTAACTCAGTATCTCAACAGATTAGATCTAGAACGACTGAATTATCCAGTACCTCCGGTAGAAATAAACTCAAGTAATTGGTTTATTCCGCAAGAATATAAAAATATGGACATTGAAGGATTCTTGGTAGACCAATGTCCTAAGCAACACTACGATCGATTAATTGCAGAATTAGAGCTGTTCCGCAAAAATAATATGATTCCGATGCTCAAAACGATGAAATATATTGTAGATACGCTACGAGCAAACGGAGTCATTTGGGGCGTAGGCAGAGGTAGTTCTGTAGCAAGTTATGTACTCTATTTGATAGGGGTGCATAAGATAGATAGTATTAAATACAATTTACCAATAGAAGAATTCTTCAAGGAGATATAATATGGCTAAACGTAAAGGTTGGAGAGCTACTAAAAGCGTTGTCGCTAGAGCTGCTAGAAGAGCTATTAAAAGGAGATAAAAATGGGAAAGGTATACACAAGTGTTCGTGGTAAAGAAATTGATATGGAAAAGTTAGCCCTTAAAAACGAAACTCTTCCGGCCGTAGGAAATCTTAAAGTAAATGCCCGCGGCGACGAATTAGGTGCCGGTGGTCAAATTGTTCGCACAAGAGAACAAATTTTACAAGACTACTACAACAATAACCCACGTGCTGTTCAAGAAGAAATCTTAACAAGAAAGAAATAATATGAATTTAATGCCTCATCAAATTAAAATCCGCGCGATGCGTAATGACGTCATTATCACTGATATGAATTTTGACGAAGTTAAAACAACTAGCGGTATTATTCTGAGGAGCGACAACGGTAAGGCCCACGGTGTTAGACCAAGGTGGGGCCGCGTTTATGCAATTGGTCCAGAGCAAACTGATGTAAAGGTTGGCCAATGGATTCTTGTTGAACACGGCCGATGGACTCGAGGCATCAAAATAGATGACGGCGATGGAGAAAAAGTTATTCAAAAAGTAGACACTAATTGTATTATGGCAGTTAGTGACGAAGCTCCGTCGTTTGAAGATACCTATATTCCGGATAGCCTCTAATGGGATTTAAACAAAGCTGGGACATTGCCGAAATGTCTCGGCAAATTCATTCAATGGCCCGTGAATGTGCAAGCCCGTATAATACGGGCTTTGTTACTTTTGAGATCAAAAAGGATCTCTATCAACTAAGAGAAATTCTCAATAGAGCTCTTCAAGAAGCACCAGACTTTGGCGATATGGAAAAAGACTGGTTGACTGAACAAGAGCAAAAGCGTATTATTAATATTCTAAAATCAAAGGAAAAATAATGACTAACCCTTTTCGCGATCAAGCGAAGTTTATGACCGCCTGCGATCAAACTGTGGGCGAGCATAACGAAGCACAGTACAAACTCTACCTCGACCTTATGGAAGAGGAATGGAAAGAACTTCAAGTTGCACTAGATAGTGGTGACCGTGTAGAACAGTTGGACGCACTACTTGACTTTATTGTTGTTACTACGGGTGCTATACATAGTGGCGGATTTGACGGTGAAGGTGGTTGGAAAGAAGTTATGCGTACTAACTTTGCCAAAATTGACAAAGAGACTGGCAAGGTTCGTAAGCGTGAGGACGGCAAGGTCTTAAAGCCGTTGGGGTGGACTCCTCCTGATCTTAAACCATTTGTTGAGAAAAAATGAAATACGGCGCATATGATATTGGTGGTGAAGTCGTTAAAAAAGACGATCGTTACACTGTTAAAGACAACACAGAGCTAAAAAATTTAGTTGTTAGTTCTACAGAACTTAGACCCGGAAAAAGCACTTCGGGCCATAAACACCCCGGACAAGAAGAAGTATATCATTTTGTTCGAGGAAACGGCCAAATGGAATTAGACGGAGACCGGTTTAATGTATACCCAGGAGACTATGTCTTGATTAAAGACGGAGTTTTCCATCGAGTCCATAATACCGGTAACGAAAATTTATACTTTATTTGCGTGTTTGACGGAAAGAGAAATCATTAATGAAAATTGGTTTTACTTGCTCAACCTTTGACCTGTTTCACGCAGGTCATATTATGATGCTCAAAGAAGCAAAAAAACAATGCGATCATCTAATTGTAGGTCTTCAAACAGATCCCACTATTGATCGAGATTGGAAAAATAAACCAATTCAAAGTGTATTTGAACGATACGAGCAGCTTAAGGCCTGTAAGTACATTGACGAAATCCTAGTCTACGAAACGGAAGAAGACCTTATTAATATCTTGCTTTCTTATCCTATTAATGTTAGAATACTAGGACAAGAGTATGAACAAGAAGATTTCACAGGCAAATGGGAATGCCATAACAAAGGCATTGAAATTTACTACAATCGTCGTGAGCATAACTTTTCAACAACAGAGTTACGTCAACGTGTTGTAGCTGCTGAAATAAACAAAGGACTACGAGATGGAAATACAACCTAAAGATACTAGCAAGGGACATTTTTATGTTAGTCTTGTAAAAAGTTTCTTACGCATTGCTGCTGGGGTTGCACTATGTATCTACGGTTTGCCCATTGTCGGCGGACTGTTTATTGCCGCAGAAGTATTAGGCGTTGTAGAGGAATTAGTATGAGCAAAGAAGAAGCAAATACTGAATCAGAACCAAGTAGAAAACGCCCTGAACCTTGTTTTATGATTGAAGGTAGATGGGCATACGACACAGAGGAAGAATATGAAAGAGCTATGGGTAGAGAAGTACCGTCCAGCAAAGATTGACGGTTATGTTTTCAGAGATGAACATCAGCGTAAACAAGTACAAACTTGGATTAAAGATAAAAGCATTCCGCATCTATTGCTGAGCGGTAGTGCAGGTATTGGTAAAACCACTCTTGCTAAAATTCTTATCCACGAGCTAGGAATTGAAGATTATGATGTGTTAGAGATCAACGCATCTAGAACTAACTCTGTCGACGATGTTCGTGATAAGATCACAAACTTTGTACAGATGATTCCGTTTGGTCCTTTTAAGGTTGTGCTACTTGACGAGGCTGATTATTTGAGTCCTAACGCACAGGCAGCACTTCGTGGTGTTATGGAAGAGTATCATCAAACAGCAAGATTTATCTTAACTTGTAACTATCCTAATCGTATTATTCCTGCTATACATTCGCGGTGTCAAGGCTTCCACGTTGAACGTACTGATATTACAGAGTTTACCGCTCGTGTGGCTACTATCCTCGTTGATGAAGGTGTGGACTTTGATCTTGACACCTTGGATAACTACGTAAAGGTTACATACCCAGACTTGCGTAAGTGTATCAATTTGGTACAGCAAAACGTCAACGAAGGTAAACTAGCTGCTCCTAACAAAGGAGATCAAGGCGAGGCAGACTGGAAGTTTGATATGGTTACGCTGTTCAAGGCCGGAAAGATTACTGAAGCACGTAAACTATTGTGTGGCAAGATTCGTGCAGAGGAAATGGAAGAGGTGTACCGCTGGCTATATGATAACTTGGAAATCTTTGGCGAAGAGGATAATCAAGATAAAGCTATCTTAATCATCAAGCAAGCTCTAGTGGATCATACCATCTGTGCTGATCCAGAAATTAACCTTGCGGCATCTTTAGTTAGACTTTCTAAACTTGTATGAAGGCAAAGTTAAAAGAAGCGTATATGAAAACTGCGGAAACATTCGCAGATCTTTCACACGCTCGTAGACTACACGTTGGTGCTATTGTAGTTAAAGATGATCGCATCATTAGTATTGGTTACAACGGTATGCCAGCAGGCTGGGACAACAACTGTGAGGACATCGAGTGGTGCAGTGCCGGTGGTTGGCTCAGTCCCGAAGAAATTGAGGAAGGATGGCCTTACCAAGGAGAATATACTGACCGAGACGGTAATGTAATGCAAGGTCGGTATAGATTAAAAACTAAACCAGAAGTTTTACACGCAGAAACAAATGCCATAGCTAAATTAGCTAAGAGCACCGAGTCCGGTCTTAATGCTTCTATATTTGTCACACATAGTCCTTGCCTGGACTGTGCTAAACTTATATACCAGTCAGGTATCAACAGTTTATACTACAGAACCGCATATCGAGACGATAACGGAATTAACTTTCTTAAAAAGTCCGGAGTTACTGTAGAACAAATATAAAGGGCCCACTAGGGGCCCTTTTTTTAAACATCTTTATAGATCGCTAAAATCTCCTTCACGGCTTCGTGTCGTTCGATATCGCCGGCTGTAAAGTGACACACGTCGACATATCGATTGTTTTTAAAATCATTAAAGAGTTGTAAAAACTCTAACAGACCGTTGCTGCTAGGGCGGTCAGCTTGTTGGAGGTCCCCCGTTACCACCATTTTGCTGCCTGTTCCTAAACGTGTTAGCAACATCTTCATCTGGCTAGGTGTTGCATTTTGCATTTCGTCTGCAATAATCACCGCGTTTTTAAATGTTCTACCTCTCATATATGCTAGAGGACTGGTTTCAATCACCCCCTCGGTTATCATATTAGTAATTTCTCTAGCATTATAGTTTTCAGCGAAAACATCCATAATGGGCTTGGTCCAAGGTTCCATTTTTTGATTTAGGTCCCCGGGCAAAAAGCCGTGCTGTTCATCAACGCTAACTGCGGGTCTTGTAATCACGATTCTATCAATATCCCCATACTTTAACTGATCGATTGCCCACTGTACGGCCAACATTGTTTTACCGGTTCCCGCAGGACCTATGGCAAAAACTATCATTTTACTGGGATCGTTGAGTTTAAGTAGATAGCTTTCCTGGCTAAGATTTTTAGGATATATCTGGACTCGTTTGCGTTTTTCTTCCAAACGCTGGTGAATGTTGATCACATTCGGTTGCTGAACTGCTGCTTGTTGCGCTCTTTTTCTCTTCATACTAAGGTTAGCCCTCCTTTTAGCGTGTTAGGCACGGACCCTAAAACCGTAGTGTCCGCTGGCCGAACACAAAGATATTTAACAAATACTAAAAAAAGTTATATGTAATGATTAAATTTCCGCGATAAATACAAAGGGAGATATTATGGCAGACATAAAAGATATCATACAAAATATAGAACAGATCTACGGGTCTAACAACAGCCTTAGCTTGCTCAAAGATTTTGAGCGTGTTATCGACGAATTAGATGTCTACGTTTTCGACAACTGGATTGACGGAGAACTTGTAGAAGGTCCTAAAGAAAGTCGCTACTTTGTAGAATGCACTTTTATGTGGCCGCAAGATAAAATGCCTGAGCCAGATGGCGGTCTACGTTTATTAGACTACGGCTGTAAAGTTCAGGTAGCAGAAGCAAAGCTATCAAAAGTTAGAAAAATTAAAACTCCCGACGATATTAGACCAGGTACACGTAAAGGTAAAATTGACATTGAACCTGTGTGGATGGTAAAAATTACAATGCCTAAGAAATTAATGAATGACATTAATCGTGGCTATACTGAATTAGACAAAAATAAGATTGAAGATATTGTTAATCTTGGTGGCGTTAATGCTACTGTAGATCCGGCAGAACAACAAACACAGGAAATGGCAGCAAATGCAGAACAACCAGCAGCTTAATGAAGGTCTGCGTTCTTTAGACCTTAAAGAATTAGTTCACAGCAAATGTGAAATAGATACCTTTCGTTCTAAGATGGGCGAAGACCGTGACATCTGTGTTTTAAGTTTTCAGGTTAAGGACCGTAGTCCTGCTAAGGACTTAATGGAATTTATCGAGAAAGGTTACTCTTTTGTATTAGATGCCGATGTCAGTGCTGGCGAAAATACCAACGGTGAATATTCTGTATTTGTAGAATTATCACGAACACCTAAGCTAACTGAACAGATCAAAGATTTAATCTACGGTGTTAGAAAATTAACCGGTATCGACGATTTCAAATTTAGATATCACAAAGAATCTAAAGAACACGATCTAGTTGAAGAAACAATTAAACAAATTGTTCCGTTGACTCCTAGGGACTACGACGGAATGATGAATACCATTAGAACTGAGTCTGTTAAAAAGTTTTTTAGCAAGACCTTAATGGACGACCTTACATTAGACGGGGATGTTATTACTATTCACAAACCGTTTGATAAAAAAATACAGTTACGTTGGCTCAATGAAAATGATCCGCAGCCGATCATTGAAGGAGCACCAACTGTCGACGATGCAGCATCAGCCGAAACATTTTGGTTGACTAAAGTTTTGGGCGATTATGACATAAGTAAGTTTGGTGACAAATTATTGTTCGTCAACGGCGATCGCACCTTACTCTTACAAAGGATCTAACAATGAGTTTTACATTTAATTTTACCAAAGAACAACTACGAGATATGATACCAAAGAATCCGTATATTGATCATTGGTACAACGCATTGTCTGAAATTTTACCAGAATATGAAATTAATACTCCGCAGCGTGTAGCAGCTTTCTTGGCACAATGCGCTCACGAATCAGGCGGCTTTGTTTTCTTAAAAGAAAACCTAAATTACAAGGCAGCAAGTCTACGTAAGGTATTTCCAAAATACTTTCCTACAGACGAACTAGCAGCTCAGTATGCCAACAAGCCAGAAAAGATTGCTAACAGAGTTTATGCGAACCGTATGGGCAATGGTCCAGAAGAAAGCGGTGACGGATATCGTTACTGTGGTCGTGGTCTAATCCAGTTAACTGGTAAAGACAACTACACATTCTTTGCAGGTAGCTTAGAAATTCCTATCGAAGAAGCTTCAGAGTATCTTGAAACTTTTGAAGGTGCTGTACAATCAGCCTGTTTCTTCTGGGAACAGAACAACCTAAACCAGTGGGCAGATAAAGGCGACATCTTAACATTGACCAAGCGCATTAACGGTGGTACAATTGGTTTAGAAGATCGTATTAAGCATTACAATCACGCTTTACATATCTTCGGAGTTTAATCTATGTGGATACTAGCTTGGGTTCCAGACAGCTTACTTCTCTGGATCGTACATACAATTCTTGTAGCCGGGCTAGTAGGCTCTTTCCTATCATTCTTTCTATTACACAGAATAGTTCGTTGGTTTCCTGCAATTGCACCGTATCATTTGCTCATACAAATTGTTAGTATTGCATTATTAGTAGCAGGTGTATATTTCAAGGGCGGGTACGACACCGAAGCCGGATGGAGAGCTAAAGTTGCAGAATTAGAAGAACGTGCAAAAGTAGCCGAGGAACAAGCAAGTAAAAAGAATGTAGAAATACAAACTAAGATTGTTGAAAAGATTAAAGTAGTAAAAGAAAACACTATTGAATATCGCGACAGAATTAAAGAAGTTGAAAAACTAATCGACAAGCAGTGTGTAGTTGCTCCAGAAGCAATTGATATTCATAATGCTGCTGCTAAAAATGTAAAGTTGGGAGCGGATAAATGAGATATCTTTTATTACTTCCTACTGTGTTGTTAGCAGGCTGTTTAACAACTACTCCTAAATTTCCTGACATTCCGCCAGAGCTTCAAAAAGCCTGTCCAGAATTACAGGAAGCTACTAAAGACACCAAAGAACTAAGCAAATTACTAGACGTTGTTGTAGTTAACTATCAGACCTATTACGAATGTAGAGTTAAAGTCGATGCGTGGCTACAATGGCATAAGGATCAAAAAGAAATATTTGACAAAGCCGTTAAATAAACGAAAGGAGCGTAAATGGCATTACACGATTCAATTTTAAAATTAATCAACAAAGAAGCAAAAGACCCAGATGCACCAAAACCAGCACCTGGTTCTCGTAGTGAAAGAGAAGCAAAGATTAAAGACAAAGCAGGTATGGTTATTTCCGTATTTGCATTATTTCTAGCAGTAAACAGTTGGTACGGTGGCAAACTATCTAGCACAGTATTAAACAATACACTAGGTGCTAACAATGCTTGGGCACAGTATCAAGCAAAGAACAATCGTTTAGTTAGTTACGAAATTGCTAGTAAGACAACCGCTGATCCTAAACTAAAGGCAGAGTTCAAGGCAGAAGCAGAACGTATGGAAGCAGACAAGAAAGAAATTTCTGTCAATGCTCGTAAGATGGAAGCAGAACGCGAACTAGCAAAGAAGTCTAGTCCCTGGATCGGTTACGCATCAACAGCATACCAGTTAGCCATTGTTGTACTATCTGCAAGTATCCTTGCTGTTAGTATGCCTATGTTCTGGGCTAGCTTTGCAGTGGCAGGCGTTGGGTTAGTATTAAGTGCCCAGGGCGTGTTACTATTTTTATAATTTTTAAGTCAGGAGCGAAAAATGACAACACAAGCAGAATACGAAAATATGAGCGTAGCAGAAAAGAAAAAAGAAGATTGGATGAATAGCAAATGGCGTCCAATGATGGGCTGGTTGTATATGGCAACTTGTACATTTGACTTTGTTATTTTCCCAATACTATGGAGTCTTTTACAGTCAGTAATGGGTCATCAAGTAACACAATGGCAACCATTAACATTGCAAGGTGCTGGATTGTACCACATCGCAATGGGTGCTGTACTTGGTCTAGCTGCATTTGGACGTACACAAGAAAAATTAGCAGGAGCAAATAATGGCGGAGCAAACACACCATCGACAAGTTTTGGCGTACCTAGCCCAGCACCAAGCAGTTTCCAGGCACCAGCTGCGCCAAGTTTCGGAGCACCAAGCACCCCAAGTAGCTTTGGCGGAAGCAGCTTTGGAGGCGCATCTAAACCAAGTTTTGCGCCAGCAACACCAGCAGCGCCAACAATGAGCTCTACAGGTAAGCCAATGCCGGTTCAACCTGACCAACCTGAACTATAAAGGAAAGATTATGAAAACATCATTATTAGCATTAGTTTTAACAGCGGCATTCGCTATGCCAGCTTTGGCCGCTGAAGAAGCACCAAAAACAAAACAAGTTTGTGTAGACGTTATGAAAGACGGCAAGGCTGTAGTTGACCCAAAGACTAAAAAGCCAAAACAAAATTGTAAAACAGTAAAGGTTCACAAAAAGCACGAAGGTACTGAAGTACCTACAAAGAAAAAATAATAGCTCAGTAAATCTTGTATTAAATAAAAGGACTGCTTGACGTAGTCCTTTTTTTATTGTATAATGTTACTATGGATTATTACTCAACACTAGGTTTAAATCGGGGTGCGTCCGACGACGAAATCAAGAAAGCCTATAGAAAACTTGCAATGAAGCATCACCCTGACAGAGGTGGAGATCAGGCAAAGTTTAAAGAGATTTCTGTAGCCTACGAAGCATTAACTAATCCCGAAAAGAAACGAATTATCGATATGGGCGGAGATCCTCACGCTCAACCAGGAATGGGCGGATTTAATCAAGGCCCATTCGAATTCCATTTTGGTTCCGGAGACTTAAACGACTTGTTTGGAAATTTTGGGTTTGGGTTTGGACAACGCCCTATGCAACGTAACAAGTCTTTAAACATCAACGTTGAGATTACTTTAGAAGATGTATTAAAGGGTAAAGAAATAGATGCCGAGATTGGTGTTCCAAACGGTGCTAAGAAAATCATTAACATTTCTATTCCTCCAGGTGTTGAACACGGTCAGCAAATAAGATACGAAGGAATGGGCGATAATTCGATCAAGAATATGCGTCCAGGCGACCTAATTGTTAACATACACGTTAGACCGCACAGAACTTTTAGAAGAAGCGGCGCAGACATTATTACCGAACATACAATCTCTGTATGGGACGCAATACTAGGCACTACACTATCTGTTACTACTTTAGACGGACGACAGCTCGATATTACTGTGCCGCCTGGAACACAACCAGAAACTGTACTAAGTTGCAATGGTTATGGATTACCGCATCTAAGAGCAAGAGTAAAAGGTAATCTTCTAATAAAGATTAAAATAGAAATACCAAAAAATCTAAACCAAGATACAATTGAAAAGGTTAAAAATATAAAAAATGGAATTTAAACTAGGACCTCACGAAAGTCTAGTAGAGTTTAGCACTCCTTGGAATTTTGAAACTGACGGGGACGCAGAGGCTCTCGAAAAATCAATGATCGAGTTTATGGTTGCTAACAAAGGCATCGGTCTTGCAGCAAATCAAATCGGTCTAACAAAAAGAGTATTTGTTATGGGTAGCGAAAACATTGAAGGGTTTCCTAAACCTTTTGCAGTGTTTAATCCTATAATTAAAGAAGCTAGTTCAACACTGGTATTAGATGATGAAGGTTGTCTAAGCTATCCTGGATTATTTTTAAAGGTAAAAAGACCTGAGTGGATTATTGCCGAGTATCAAGACAGCAAAGGAAACCTTAATGAAATTAAAATAGATGGATATCTAAGCAAGTGCTTTCAGCACGAATTAGATCACCTAAACGGTATCTGTTTTGTTGACAGAGTAAGTCAAATGAAACTACAATTAGCTATGAAAAAACTTAGGAAGCAAAAATAATGATCGAACCAAGTTCACAACTACAATCCATCTTTGAATTTTCAGTCGAAACTGCTAAAAAACTAAAACACGACTACATTACCATTGAACATATTGTCTATGGTATTATCTGCGAAGATGAGTCTTACGAAATGTTAAGAAACTTTGGTGCAGATGTAGACTTCATCAAAACTAATCTCGAACACTTTTTAAAGAACAATCTCAACGACATTGTTAGTACTTCCGGTACCGCAGTAAAGCCAAGAAAAACTAATTCAGTTGAGCGTGTACTTAATCGCTGTTTTACACAAGTGCTGTTTAGCGGACGGCAGCGTATGGAAGTATCTGATGTAATCATCAGTGTACTTTCAGAAAAAAATTCTTTTGGTTATTACTTCCTTACAAAAGGCTGCATTACTAAAGAAAAATTTGTTAAATATTTCCAAGAAAATCTAGTTGTTGAAGAAGACGACCAGACGGAAGAACAACCTAGTACTAAAGTGGTTAATAGCTCGCAACTAGATAAAATTCTCAATCAGTATTGTACCAACCTAAGCCTAAAAGCTAAACAACGTACTATCGATCCTGTTATTGGTCGCGATGATGAAATTGAAGAAATTCAATTGGTGCTTGCTAGAAGAAATAAAGCAAACGTACTTATGGTCGGCGATCCGGGTGTTGGTAAGACTGCTATTGCAGAAGGCCTTGCCCGCAAGATCTTTGAAAAGAAAGTACCTAAGTTTATTCAGGACCATCAGGTTTATACACTTGACATTTCAGCATTGCTAGCCGGATCTAAGTATCGTGGCGACTTTGAAGAACGACTAAAGGCTGTGTTAACTGCTCTTGAGCGTAAAGGAAAGATCATTGTGTTCATTGACGAAGCACATATGATGCAAGGTGCCGGGGCTGCTAGTCAAAGCTCAAACGATATGAGCAATATGCTTAAACCTATTCTTACCAAGGGCGTAATTAAACTTATTGCATCTACTACTTGGGAAGAATATCGCAAGCACTTTGAAAAGGATCGTGCGTTGATGCGCCGCTTCCAACGTGTAACTATTGACGAGCCAACCTCTGAAGTTACTATTAAGATCATTAAAGGACTTCGTAAGTACTACGAGAAGCATCACAATGTTAAAATTACAGATGCTGCTATCGAGCAAGCAGTTAAGCTAAGTGTCAAATATATGTCGGACAAAAAATTGCCCGACAAGGCTATTGATATTATTGATTGTGCGTGTGCTCGTTACAAGCTCAAAGACGATGATTCAATGGAAGGCATTGAGCAAATTGTTGACCTAGAACAAGTCACTTACGAGTTGTCTAAGATGGTCAATATGCCTCTCGAAACTGTGGCTCAGAAAGAAAGCAAGAATCTGTCCGGTCTCGAAGATCAAATGAAAGCAGTAGTCTATGGACAAAACAATGCCGTTGACACTCTGCTTGATAAAATCTTTGTAGCACAAGCAGGTATGAAGAGCCCTAATAAACCTATCGGTAGCTTCTTGTTCTCAGGACCAACTGGTACTGGTAAAACTGAAACTGCTAAACAACTTGCAGAAAAAATGGGTATGCAATTGATTCGCTTTGATATGGGCGAATATCAAGAAAAACACTCTGTTGCTAGATTGATCGGTGCTCCTCCGGGCTATGTTGGCTACGAGGATAATGCAGGTATGCTCATTACTAAACTGCAAGAACATCCAAATAGCATTTTATTGCTAGACGAAGTAGAAAAAGCACATCCAGATGTAATGAATATTCTTCTGGCATTTATGGATAACGGTTTTGTTACTGGTTCAAATGGAAAACAAGCGGACGGTCGTAATACAATTCTTATTATGACTTCAAACTTAGGTGCCAGCGACAACGAACGAAACACTATCGGGTTTGGCGAATTAGAGCGTGACGGTGAAGATGACAAAGCAATTAAGAAATTCTTTGCTCCTGAGTTCCGTAACCGTTTAGATGCTGTTATTAAGTTTAGCAAACTAAGCACATCTGTAGTTGAACAGATTGTTAAAAAGTTTGTTGGTGATCTTAACACACAACTTAAAGACAAGGGCATCGATATCGTTCTAACAGCTAAAGCAACTCGTTGGTTAGCCGATAAAGGCTACGACAGCAAGATGGGTGCTCGTCCACTTGCTCGCATTATTGACAACGAAGTTAAGAGTCCGTTAAGCCGTAGAGTGCTGTTTGGTGATCTTGTTAACGGTGGTCGTGTAACTATCGATATTGTAGATAATAAACTAGACTTTGTTGTTAGTGAACTACCTAAACCTTTAACTAAAGAAGAAAAGAAAGCACTAAAAGCGGCAAAGGCTGCTAAAGCAGAAGAAAATGTTATCACAGAAAACCAAGCCAACAACTCGTAAATTTTACGGAAAATGGTTATACAAGGCCAGCTTTGAAATTTCAGGCTGTGCCTTGTTACGAATAAAATCAATGGACGAGGTAGAACAATTCTGCCTTGGTCCAGATCCGGAAGGTTACAAACAATCTACAATCCAGCGAGCTTGGAACAATAGAGCTGTGTTGTCTGAATTTTGTTCTGCAATCAAACCGTACGATAAGTCCGAGTATAGTCTAAGAATCGAAAGTTCTATTATTGACGTCTATACAAATAACGTTGATTTATACGAACAAGTATCTAATAAGTTACCTAGAAATCTTAGAAATAGATTTGAACCAAGCGAAGCAACTGCTGAACTTTTAAATTCTAATCAAAATTACATTTCTGTAGATAAACTGCCTAAAGGCCGTTATAACTATCGAGTTTATCTAATGCCGCACAAAATGCGAGGCGATAAAGAGGGTAAACAAAAGTATCTCGAATGGCTTAAAAAGCAAGAGCCTAGAGTTACCTGTTCGCCTGCTATAGAACATTGGTTTATTAATACAGACTGGAACTGGGATCGTCGATATATTCTAGTAGAGGACGAATCAACACTGTTGATGCTAAAATTGCGAAATGCTGAGGTTGTAGGGCGAATCTATAACTTTATTGTTTCCGATAAATAAGAGATGTCCACTGAAAACAAAGATCTATTATCAAACGTTTCCGATGTTACCACCGGATTTTCTTACGGTTCTAAAAATAAAGGAGCCGGTTACAACAAGTTTAACGACGGATTACACACCGTTGTTTACGAGTTTGATAACTTTGTCGGCGAAGTTAAACTACAGGGAACTCTAGAACTATATCCCGGAGATAACGATTGGTTTGATATTACAGGAACCACTGTTACGGTAGATGATAGCACACCGTTGATTAGCAACGAAACTGCTAACTTTGTTGGAAAATTTGTGTGGATACGTGCTGCATACCGCCTAGATCAAGGCACAATATCAAGAATCCGTTATAATTACTAACCTTGCAGGTTCGATAAATATAGTATGCCCTTACGAGGAATACTATGAGAGACCTTTTATCTAAATTAGACGCAATTCTTAGCGAAACAGAACTTCGAGACAAAGAAGATCTACAAGCAAAGCGCAAAGCTCTACAAGATCTACAAATGGATCCTAATTCTAGCGATCCCCAAATCAAGCAAGCAATTATGCAACGTAAAGCTGATCTTGAAAAAGAAGCTAAGGCCAAGGGACTATCTGAAAAATTTGAACTAGATACGTCTGATTTAAAACCTGCACACGATAAAGGATACAGCGATGCATCTAAAGGCATTGATAAGAATCCTTTCAATCCAGAAAGTCCTGCATTTAAATCTTACAGAGAAGGTCAAATGGCCTACAAGAGACACTTTGGTGAGTCAACATTTGAAGTAGGGGACGAGTTTGGTATTAGTTTTTCAGAAGATTTTGAAATTGGTGCAGAAATTGTAGGGTTCGTTGAAGACGGTATTGTTATTGAACTTGACGAAACCGCATTAAGCTATCTACAAGAAAACGGTATTAACTTCCTCGAAGGCGAATTAACAGAAGGTCTGAAAGATCCTAAAGACAATCCTTGCTGGAAAGGATATCATCCAGTTGGCACAAAAAAGAAAGGCGGCAAAACTGTTCCTAACTGCGTACCTAACGAAAGTATTGAAGAAGATCACGCAGAAGATCCCGATGCTCCACACAATGTTGGAGAATACGACCGCGAAGGCGATATGGCCAAAGACGATTTGCGTACTATCAACAGTGCTGCTCAAGAATTGTACGACATTATTCAGTCAGACGAAAATCTTCCAGAATGGGTGCAATCTAAAATTACTAAAGCTGTAGATTACATCGACACTGTTCGTGATTACTTAAAAGCCAACAAAGAAGTCGAAGAAGGTAAGTTTCCATTTGCCGGAGCTAAAGTAGGTCATAAAGAAGGTCCAGCTGGACAACTTAAAGGCACTGATCCTAAAGGATATCCGAAAGGAAAACTAGTAGGCGGCACTGAAAGTTTTGACAACGAAGTTGACGAAGCTAAGTATCAAGGTAAAGAAGTTCCTTTAGGTAAGAAACTTCCGGGTGATGTAAAGAAATCAAAAGTATATGTACGCAAGCCAAACGGTAAGATCGTTAAAGTAAACTTTGGCGATAAGAAAATGCGTATTAAGAAATCTAATCCGGCACGTAGGAAATCTTTCCGTGCTAGACATAATTGTAAAAATCCAGGACCACGTTGGAAAGCACGTTACTGGTCTTGCAGGAGTTGGTAATGTTATTGAAAGAAATGTTTAGCCCTATCGGTGCTCCTAAAGAGGATCAGCCCGATATTGACTGGATTGACGATTTAAAGTATTTTATCGATAACGACGATCAAATGCTTACAAAATATTTCTTTCCTGCTGTAGATAGGCACAAAGAGCACAAGGGTAATCCTAACGTTTTCAAAGTCTATATTAGACCAATAGAACGTTGTTTAGATTCCTATTGCAATAAATTTGATATTAAAGATCGAGAAGAAAAGTTTCCTAAAGAAAAACTTATCGACCTAGCAAAGTTATTCGCTGAAGAACAAGAAAAGTATATTAAAAAAGGCGACTACAAGTAATGTTACTCAACGAATTATTCGAAGCAGATACTAAACACGTAACATTCTGTTTTGGTCGAATGAATCCTCCCACAGTGGGTCACAAACAAGTGCTAGACACTATGAAGGCACAGGGCGGCGATATGCGTGTCTTTGTTAGTCAGAGTCAAGATGCTAAAAAGAATCCTTTAGACTACGGAACAAAGATTAAGTTTATCAAAGAAATGTTTCCAGAATATGCAAATAACGTTGTTGACGATGCTGGACTAAACACTGTTGTAAAAGTTGCTTCATACCTTTTTGATCAAGGTTATACTGCTGCTACCTTTGTAGCAGGCAGTGACCGCTTAGAAGATATGAAAAAACTTTTAGAAACATATAACGGTGTGGAAGGAAAATCACACGGTTACTATAAGTTTGAAGTTTTAGATTTTGTAAGTAGTGGCGATCGCGAAGACGGTGCTGAAGGTGTTGCTGGAGTTTCTGCAAGTGGCGCTCGAGCTGCTGCTGCCAACAATGACTTTGAAGCATTTAAAGAAGCTACAGGCGCTGGAGAATTAGCTAAACCTTTGTTTGTTGCTGTACGTAAAGGAATGAAAATTGCCGAAGGTATTTCAGAAGCTCCTATTGAGATGGATCCTGCAGAGCCAATGAATCCAAAGATCTACGGACACGAAAAAGCAAATCCGTCAGATTTAAAAACTCGTATGATGAGAGCAGCTGGTCAATTTAAAGACATTGCATCTCGAGTAGACAAGGCAAGTCCCTTAGAATGGCAGCTAATTGCTAGACAGTTCGAAGAATTAAAAATGAACGTAGAACAAATTCGACACGCCTTAGAAGAACTTGCTAAAACAAGAAAGAAGGGTGGTGTTCGCAGTCGTGGTATTGATCCAATGATCGACGATATTAACGAAGGCTATGGACGCTATTGGTGTTCAACTGATAAAAAATGGAAAACACGCAAAGGCCCTAAACAAACAAGGAAAAGCAAATGAGAGCAAAAGATATTGTACCGGCAAGTAAGCCTCGAAACTTTGTTGCTAAAAATCAAAAGACCGCAGGTGCAGGCGCACACAAAGATAAAAAGAAAGCTGAAAAACAGGGCGACTTTAAACACAAGAAAGAAAAGGTTCCTATGGAAGGTAGACACGGTTACGATGATGCTGGATTTAGCCTAGCTCCTGGTCACGACGAAGGCGAACCAGTTTATAACCCACGTTATGATCGTACTGGACAATACGACCGTAAAGCTAAGTACAGTCAAGACTACGATTACAACACAGGTAAGCCATTAGGTGCTCCCAGCGAAAAGAAAGGATTTATTTTTTATAATGTAAATGATCCTCAAGTAGCAAAACAACTAGGGCTAAAACAAACTAAGAGTGGTAAGTGGTATTTGCCAACAGGAAGCACCTTTGCACAAAAGACTGCTGATAAAGTTTTTGGCAAAGGTAAGATTTGGTATCCTAAAGATTAATTATGGACGACCTTTCTCAATTAAAAAAGTTAGCAGGCATTAACGAGTTTAAAGGCTACGAGCCGTATGGCGGAAGTAATATTAGTGTCACTGGTATGACTAACCAAGAACTAGAGCGTAAACATAATATTAAACCAGGAACTCCGGAGTGGTTCCAACTTTGGTTTAGCAAGCCTTACTTAACTGGTGAAAAGAAGATAGGGAAGTGATATGGATAAGACTTTAGCTGATTACATTGCTCGCACTATGAAAAGATTAGAAAACGAAAAACAGCCTTCAACTGAGCCTGAGAAATATCTTGTATATCCAGAACCTCAGAGTCTAGACTCTGACGAAAAAATAAATCCTTACGGTCAGCACTAATGAGAGCCAGCGAGTTTGTTACTGAAAAGAAAAAGCGTAAACGCAGACCACGTGCTGCTGCTTGGGGACCAGGTCCTTACGGCGGTTACGGATATGCTATAGGTTACAGTGGTGACGGCGGAGCTGCTACCGCAGGCGGTGACGGTGGTGGTGGAGTTGGAGAAGGTTGGAAAGACTGGGTAGCAGGTGCTGGAGCAGCAGCGATGATAGCCGGCGGTGGTGGTGGTGCTGCATATGATGATTATAAGTCTAAACAAGGTCAAGACGAAAAACCTGCGGTAGTTGCACAAGCATCAAAGAGTGATTTTAAGAAGGGTATAGAAAAGATTGCTAAAGATGCAGTACCTAAGCAATCAGTAACTGGTAGCCCACACGAAAAGTTTTTAACAGGGGCCGCGGTAGCTGCTGGAATCACCGGAGTAGAATTAGCTCAATTCTTAGCACAGACCGCACACGAGTCACATAACTTTAAATCAATGGTCGAGTACGGCGGCAAAGATTACTTTAAAAAATACGAACCTAAGTTTGTAAAAGACAAAAAGACTAAAAAAGTTATCTTAGATCCTAAAACTAAAAAACCAAAGAACTTTAATCCTAAAGCAGCTACATTAGGTAACGATCAACCAGGTGACGGAGAAAAGTATAAAGGTCGTGGTTACATTCAGTTAACTGGAAAATATAACTACGAGAAAGCCGGTAAAGCACTAGGACTAGACCTAGTTAAAAATCCTCAGCTTGTAGAAAAACCAGAAGTGGCAGCTAAAGTGGCTGTATGGTTCTGGCAAAACAGAGTACAAGCAAAAGTATCTAACTTTGACGATACACGAGCAAGTACTAAGCCTATTAATCCAGGCCTAAAAGGATTACCAGATAGAAAAGAAAAGTTTCAAGATTTTAAAACTGCAATGCGATGAAAATACACGAAGTAATAACAGAAAACTTTGCAGACGGTAAGAAACCTGGCAGAAAAGGACTGGCAAAACGTTCCGGCGTAAATTGCAAAGCTAGCGTGAGCAGTCTAAGAAAAACTGCTAAAAATTCATCAGGCGAAAAAGCTCGTATGGCACACTGGTGCGCCAATATGAAGAGCGGAAGAAATAAATAATATATTATGAAAATACGAGATATTCTAGAATCTGCTACAGCTGGTGCAACAACTGCCGGTAACGTTACTGTTGGCGTTGTATACCCAAATGTGCCTGGAAAACAGCCTAAAAAGAAGAAGGGCGGATTAGCTCCCAATGCGTTAGACCTAAAAGGTGCTAACTTATTAACCGGCGGCTCGTTAGTCAAAAGATAAATATAATACAGACCTTTAGGAACCTTTACTATGGATTTTAAATCATTAATCAGCAAGATCGAGAGTATCGACGGTAAAATCGAAACTCCGGCAGCTCCAGTGCTACAGAAAGCAATGCAGCTAAACGAAGATGCAGAACTACGTGTTCTAGCAGGAACTTCTTCATATATTTCTGAAGCTAAAAAGGCTAAAGAAGAAGAAGCTAAAAAGAAAGAAAAAGAAGTCGAAGAAGGCTTTGAAGCTAATGCTAAACCAGGCGATACTTTCAAAACTTCAAAAGGCACTGCTACTAAGACCAAAACTGGTCTAGTACATACTAAAGACAAATACGATTATGATCCTGGCAGCGATGACAAGGATGATAAAAAGCGCAAAGAGAAAGCTCGTAAATCTGCAAAAGAATCTGTAGATCCAACAGCATTCAAAGCTAAGTTTACAAAGATGGTCGAAGCTAAGAAGTCTGATAAGAAAGACGACAAGCCAAAGGCTAAGAAAGACAAGAAGATGGAAGAAGGTGCTAAACCAGATTTCTTAGATATGGACAAAGACGGTGACAAAAAAGAGCCAATGAAAAAGGCTGTCGCTGACAAGAAGAAAAAGCCAGTTAAGGAATCAGTTGAGCGTCCTTTAACATTCAAACAAATGGTTCAGCTAGTTCAAGAAAGCGGTGGGCAACAACAAATTGATCCAATTGACACAGCATTGTTTAATTGGGCTCAACGTGTTGCAGTTGCCAAATTAGGCGAAGGTATGAAGGCAGATCTTTATGCTGGTCTAATCTATGAACGCAACGGCGGTGTGTTTGAAATGTATGATGTTCTAAGCGAAGATCAAAAGTAATATTACCAAAAGGTCTGAGAAAGCCGGTTAATCATTGACCGGCTTTTTTTACGGCTATATAATATACTTTTACTACAGGAGAATAAGTATGGCAAAGATGTACGGTCCGGAAGAAAAAGCCAAACTAGAGCGTCTTATTAACGAAGGTTCTAATGTGCTACGTGAAGTAGAAGACCTTCAAGAAGGTCTTAAAGAAACTGTTAAAGCAGTTGCAGAAGAACTACAAATCAAACCCAGTATCATTAACAAAGCAATTAAGATTGCACATAAAGACAATTGGAAGTCACACGAAGAAGAGTGGGATGAAATTGAAATGATCCTTGGCGTAACTAAGCGTCTACCAGAATGACCTTAGACTTTTTAAAACCAACTATCAACTGGATTAAGGAAGATTACTCTACTCATCCAGTACGATTCTGCTTAGAATTGTTAGCGTGGTTTATGAGCATCGGGTGTACTATTTGGATGGGGTATACTTTACCTACTCCTCCATTTATCTATCTGTATCCGTTGTTTATTATACAATGCTGCATTTTTGCCTGGGCAGCGTGGACACGTGGCAGTACAGGAATGATTGCAAATTATATGCTAATTTCCACTATAGATATTATTGCCTACGTAAGAATGATAAGTAATTAAACTTAATGGTGGGCGTGGCCATAATCCGCACTTAGGTATTTGCAAGCCTAAAAATTGCATAGGAGAAAACAATTTGAGCTACGTAGACGCATTCTACGACCGCGAAGAAGATATCATTCGCGTCGTTGAAAGAGATGACAAAGGGCAGAGACATTTTAAAGATTATCCTGCCAAACACTTATTTTATTACTCTGATCCAAAGGGTAAATTTCAATCAATTAAGGGCGAGCCCCTAAGCCGTGTAAGTTGTAAGAATGTAAAAGAACTTCGCAAAGAACTTGCTATTCATTCTAATAAAAAACTTTACGAATCTGATATCAATCCAATCTTTAGAACTTTAGAGGATCACTATCTTAACGTAGACGCTCCAAAACTAAATGTAGCGTTTTTCGATATTGAGGTAGACTTCGATCCAGAGCGCGGTTACGCATCGCCCGATGATGCGTTTATGCCCATTACTGCGATTGCTGTTCACCTACAATGGATGGATACTCTAGTATGCTTGGCTATTCCGCCAAAGACTATGAGTATGGCCGAAGCAGAAAAAGCTGTAGCGGAATTTCCTAACACTATGCTGTTCGACAACGAAGCAGATATGTTAGATACATTCTTAGATCTTATCCAAGATGCTGATGTACTAAGCGGATGGAACAGTGAAGGTTTCGATATTCCCTATACTGTTAATCGTGTTACCAAAGTCCTAAGCAAAGAAGATACAAAACGCTTTTGCTTGTGGAACTGTTATCCAAAGAAGAGAGAATATGAAAAGTTCGGTAAAGCGGCTGTTACATATGATTTGGTCGGACGAGTTCACCTCGACTCGCTTGAATTATATCGAAAGTACACATACGAAGAACGACACACATATCGACTTGACGCGATCGGGGAAATGGAAGTAGGCGAATCAAAAGTTGCCTATGAAGGAACTCTTGATCAACTTTATAACAATGACTTCAAAGAATTTATTCGTTATAACAGACAAGATACTGCCCTACTAGACAAGTTAGATAAAAAACTTCAATTCCTCGACTTATCTAACAAGATTGCACACGAAAACACAGTTCTTCTACAAACTACTATGGGTGCTGTGGCTGTTACAGAGCAGGCTATCATTAACGAAGCACACCGCAGAGGTATGATTGTTCCTAACCGTCGCAAGATGGAAGAACACGGAGATACGCAGGCTGCTGGTGCGTATGTTGCCTATCCTAAAAAAGGTATTCACGAGTGGATTGGCTCACTAGATATTAACTCACTGTATCCAAGTGCGATTCGTGCGCTTAATATGGGTCCGGAAACTATTATTGGTCAATTACGTCCAGATGGTACAAAGGCAATGCTCGAAGCCGAACAAGCTAAAGGCAAATCTTTTGCTGCTAGCTGGGAAGGTAAGTTTGGTAGTCTGGAATACGAAGCAGTAATGAACAAAGAGGTCGGACGTGAAATTACTATCGACTGGGAAGGCGGCGGCAGCGATACTCTAAGTGCTGCTCAAATTTATGATCTGATCTTTGACAGTAATCAACCTTGGATGATTAGTGCCAACGGCACTATCTTTACCTATGAAGTTGAAGGTATTATTCCCGGACTGTTAGCACGTTGGTACAAAGAACGTAAAGAAATGCAGGCCAAACTAAAAGAAAGCATCAAGGCCGGCAACAAAGTTGAAGAAGAATACTGGGACAAGCGTCAGCTAGTTAAGAAAATTAACTTGAACTCATTGTACGGTGCTATTCTTAACCCTGGCTGTAGATTCTTTGATAACAGAATTGGACAATCTACTACACTTACTGGTAGACAAATTGCCAAGCATATGGCAAGTAAAGTTAACGAAATTATTACTGGAGATTACGACCACATCGGTAAAGCTGTAATCTACGGTGACACAGACTCTTGTTATTTCTCTGCGTATACTACGTTGAGGAAAGACATTGAGAAGGGACACCTTCCTTGGTCTAGGGAGAGTGTAATTGAACTTTATGACACCATAGGAGAAGAAGTCAATGGAACATTCGTTAAATTCATGTCAGACCAATTCCACGTACCAAAGTCTCGAGGAGAGGTCATTAAAGCAGGTCGCGAGATTGTTGCTTCCAAAGGATTATTCATCACAAAGAAGCGATACGCAGTGCTCTACTACGACAAGGAAGGAAAACGGGCAGACGTCGACGGTAAACCAGGGAAGATCAAAGCAATGGGGCTCGACCTCAAGCGTTCAGATACCCCGGTTGTTATCCAAGACTTCTTAAGCGATGTGTTAACCAAAGTCCTAAACGGTGCGCCAAAAGAAGAAGTTCTAGAGTTTATTACTACTTTTAGAACAGAATTCAAAACTCGCCCAGGTTGGGAGAAAGGTTCTCCCAAACGTGCCAACAATATTACTGAGTATGCCTCTAAGGAAAAGAAGCAAGGCAAAGCTAATATGCCAGGTCACGTCAGAGCATCTTTAAACTGGAATACTTTAAAGCGTCTTTATGACGACAAGTATTCGATGAGCATTGTAGACGGTGCTAAAGTTATTGTATGTAAGCTCAAAGATAATCCGATGGGCTATACATCAGTAGCATATCCGGTCGACGAACTTAGACTACCACAATGGTTTAAAGATCTGCCATTCGATGATGCATTAATGGAACAAACAGTTATCGACGAAAAACTCGAAAACTTAATTGGTGTTCTAGAATGGGATATTAGTTCAACCAGAAACGATAATACGTTTAACAAACTGTTTGATTTTGAGTGATTTCAAGGTTGATTTCTACTCTAGATCTAAATATAATCTTAATATACACGGAGATTCTCTAAATGAAAGACATTTTACAAGACATCGTATCACATACGCAAAACTTAGGCTTCTTAACCACAGTTAAAGTAACAGGCACAGAAGAAAAGACTACAATCAATTCAATGGCTGACGATCGTTCAGTTATTATGGAAGCAGAAACTGCTAATCCGTATCCAGATATGATTGGTGTATTTGGTATGCCGCAACTTAATAAACTCAAGTATCTGTTAGACGGTGCTGAGTATAAAGAAGATGCTAAGATCACTATTACTACAGCAACTCGCAATGACGAAACATTGCCAGTTGGTATTCACTTTGAAAACAAAGACGGTGACTTCCGAAACGATTATCGCTTTATGAACACAGAAATCATTAACGAAAAGATGAAGACTGTCAAGTTCCGTGGCGTTAAGTGGGACGTTGAGATTGAACCAACTGTTGCCGCAGTACAACGTTTCAACTTCCAAGCAGGTGCCAACAACGAACATCCAACGTTCCTTGCTAAGACAGACGGAGGAAACCTAAAGTTTATCTTTGGTGATGCAAGCACACACGGCGGTGAGTTTATTTTTGCACAAAACGTAGCAGGTAAACTAGATCGCGGCTGGACTTGGCCAGTAATGCCAATCTTGAGTATTCTTAAGATTGCCGATGTTAACAACACTAAAATGTCTTTGAGTAACGAAGGTGCTATTCAGATCACTCTTGACAGCGGTCTTGCTACTTACAAGTACATCATTCCAGCACAGGCAGCATAATGATTAGTAACGTCTTTCCTACAGGACGTTACGTCCAGGTATCAGGCGGCACAGCCAGTACCTATGTGAACGGTTATTCCGGAGCACAAGGTATTGGCAATATGCGATATAACACTTCTAGCCAACGTATGGAAGTATTCGACGGTAGTAATTGGGTGCAACTTAATATGGGATCAGCATCTGTAGGATTAACTTCTGAAGCAGAATCATTGCTTGATTGGGCACGTAAGAAGCGTGACGAAGAATTGGCTTGGGAATCTTTGGCAAAAGATAATCAGGCTGTTAAAATAGCATTAGACAACCTAAATAAGGCACGAGAGCAGTTAGACATTACTGCTAAATTAGCGAGAGAATATGAAACAACAACCAGTTGATTTAACACCATTGCAAAAAGACTATGCGGTATACTTGCCGGCAATTAGTTCTTTCTATAGCACATACATTGCAAAACAACGTCTAGAAAAGTTTATTCCAGACGACCGAATTCCTAAAGAATTTGATCGCGGCATTGAGGGTATGAACTTCCTTAATCCTGAACAGGGTTACTTTTACTACAAATACGGTCTGTACTCAGCAGGTCACGCACAACTAGACATTACAAAGTCTATGACACAAGAATCTATGATTCAACAGCGTGATCGTAGTGCTACAATGATATTAGGCGACTCTGGTGGTTACCAGATCGGTAAAGGTGTTATTAAGTTTGATTGGCAAAACTTCGAAGGTCCTGAAGCAAACAAGACCCGCGAAAAGATTCTTACCTGGTTGGATGTTACTGCTGATTGGTCAATGATGCTAGACGTTCCAACGTGGGCTTGCGACCATATTCATAGTCCTAAGACCGGGCTCAAAACATTTGAAGACTGTCTAGACAAGACCCGCTTTAATAACGAATACTTTATTAAGAATCGACTAGGTGTCAAAGACGGCGGTACTAAACTATTAAATGTTTTACAAGGCTCAAACTGGGAAACTGCCGAAGCTTGGTACGAAGGTGTAAAAGAATATTCTGACACTAGCAAATACGGCGACAAAGCTGCCGAAGGTTGGGCTATGGGTGGTGCCAATATGTGTAAAATGGATATTACTCTTCGACGTCTGATCACAATGAAGTTTGATGGGATGTTAGACGGAAAAGACTGGATGCACTTCTTAGGTACAGCACAACTAGACTGGGCTTGCTACCTAACACTTATTCAACGAGAGATCAGACAAAATGTCAACGAAAACTTTACAATCAGTTTCGACTGCGCATCACCGTTCATCGCAACAGCTCACGGACTTGTGTATACTAACGCCCAACACACCAATAAGCGATTTAGTGTTATTATGGACAAAGCCCCGGACACTAAGAGTCTTGCCGGACGGAACGACATACCTTTTCCTTTCGAATCCGATTTCGGTCGCAGACTTTCAATCGCTGATATTTGCTACTATGCACCAGGAATGTTAAACAAGATTGGCAAGGAAGGTAAAACTTCTTGGGACAGTTTTGCTTACGCATTAATGATGGGTCATAACGTTGAGTGTCACATTCGTGCTGTTCAACGTGCAAATAACTTAATGGATATTGAATGCGCCAAATTTAATCCTGACTGGCGTATGTGGGGTCTAGAAGGAAAGAAAGAAAAAGACTATAGCGAATGGGTTCCTAATAAAATTCTATACTTTAGCAACTTTATTAAAGAATTGTTTGCTAAAAAGACTCGCGAAGAAGCTTTTGAAATGATTATCACCGGTAAGCGTTTCTTGAAGAGTCTCGAAGGTGCTCGACTACAAGGCGGTCCAGCTGATAACGAATTCAACAAGTTGTTCACAGTTGAAGACCAAAAGCAACTGCAATACGGTCCAGACGGTCAACCATTGTTCGATCAGCAAGACGACGACGATCTTCGTGCGTTAGAAGAGAAACTACTCGAGGGAGATTTAAATGTATGAGAATCGTATTAAACATTTAGAAGAAGCTCATCGTACTTTAGATAAACGTATTGATACATTAGAACAAAATGGATTGTACGAGGATCTAAAATTGGAAGAGCTGAAAAAACAGCGATTACAATTAAAGGACGAAATCGCAATATTGCAGGCTAAACAGGCAGGGCTTGAAGAATGAAATGCACTCATTGTGGCGAAGATACTGTTAAAAAAATCAATTGCGATTGGAGACAAGGACGGTGTCCGCACCGTCCCTCTTATTTGGATACTGTGATGCTTGACAATTACAAGTGCAGGTTTTATAATTTAATTCAGTCATTAAAAAAGATTTTCAAAAAATGAAAAGAGATTACGCTACTGGCGTTGAAGACAATATTAAATTCTTTACAGGAATCGAAATTGAGCACACTCCTGCCTACGGTAAGGAAACACTGTTTGTTGTAGGTGTTCAGCCCACTAGCGAAATTACTGCTAGATTGAAGAAACCAGGTCAACATATCTTTTTTGGTGCTAATCATAGCTTTGATCCTCAGACTGCCGAAGAGTGGAAGTCTTGGGAAAATATGATCGAACACTATCTTAAGATGGGTTATTGGTGTAGTCTCGATATTCCGATGAGTGCTGTTGAAGAATTCAACGACGGCCCTCTAAACGAATATCGTAAATTTATTCCGCAAATTCGTGTACCTATTCCGTATATTAAACTGTGGAATTACAATACAATGCTTAAAATTGATGATAAAGGTTTTAACGCAACTAATCCTGGTGTGTGGTGCCATAACCTCCAGGACCTTCTGAAAAGAGATCGCTTTACAGATTGGGATCAATACGGCAATGATGAGATTGTATAATGGCAACTGGACAAGTATCGGCGGGATATGCTTTGGGAAATCAAGTTCGATCATCTATTAAACCTGTTCGAAGAATTAGGAAAGAAAAAGAAATGAAGCTTACATTAAAACAGCGTTTTAGAAATTGGTTAAATGATTCTAACGAAATCGAAGACAATTCTATGTACGTTGAAGCAGACAAGTTTAGTTCCGACGGTATTAGACTTCAAATTTACAAAGCCAGCGGCGGTTATGTAGTTGAAACTCGAGGCTATGATCGCAAGACTGATCGCAACAACTCTAGTATGCACGTTATCAACGACGATCAAGACCTCGGCGATGCACTAGGAAAGATTGTTATGATGGAGGCTTTAAGAGGATGAACCCACAAATTAAAAAACTTCTAGAAAAATCAACTGATGATATTCTAGGTGTAAAACAAGTTGACCAAGAAAAGTTTGCTAAACTTCTTATCGAGGAATGTGTAACAGTAATTGACGGTATGAAGTTTACTGACGAAGGTCCTACCGATGTAGCACGTTATCAACGCACCTTATGCGGTGTAGCCATTAAGGAGTATTTTGGTCTACAAAGCAAAGGTCCTATTTCATCAAGGAATGTACCGTGATAAAAATTCACAAAAAAGCAAGAGTTTCCGCTATTAAAGATAATATCAAAAAAGGCGATAAGCTGCCTATTGTCGAGAAAGACTGTGATATTGGACAATGGGTTGATTCAAAGATGCAAGAAAAAGGGCATTTTATAGATGCTAACGGTATAGTTGATATGCCAGAGTATGGCATCGATAACAAAACTAGAAAGCTAGGAAGCAATGCCTATCATACTGTAGGGTCTATGACTATCGACGATATTCTAAATACTCCAAGCTGGTATGACACTCGTTATTACAAAAAAGCATTAAACCAAAATCAAGTTCAATGGAGTGAGATATTCCAAGAAGTTGTCGACGTTACTATTTTGGATATGGATCTTCCAGAAATTCAAGAACCGCTTGCAAAAGCATATACTGATCTTAGAGATCAGCTAACTGCTGGTGTTAGAAATAAACATATCAAAAGCAGTTGCGGTTGGGCAGTTTTGGATGGCTACAACCATCCCGGTTCTTACAGATTTAGAATTTCAGACAAGGCAATGAAGAAAATTAAAAACTTGTCAAAATCAAGAGATACTAGACAAAAACTGTTCGAGGAAGTATAATAATATATGACTACAATTAAGCAAGATATCCGTCCTAATAAAATGATTTGGGTCACATTTCAAAAGGAGGGTATGCACAAATACCCAGCGGCACTAACTGACCCTTCACTAGCTACAGGTGATGAATATGACGTTTCATTCCTAGGTTATCCACACAGACACATCTTCCATTTTAAAGTTTGGATTGGTGTTACACATAACGACCGCGATATTGAGTTTATTCAGTTCAAACGCTGGTTGCAAAATCTCTACGCAGATGCTACACTAAGTTTAGATTTTAAGAGTTGTGAAATGATGTCAGACGATTTGTATGATATCATTAGCAAAAAGTATCCTGGCCGTGAGGTTTGGATTGAGGTCTCCGAAGACGGAGAAAATGGTTCGTTCATTAAGTACTAAAGGAAAGCTATAATGGCTCGTAATTACAAGGATTATTCCTATTTTGAAAACCGCCCGGACGTTGTAAAAGTTTGGGATGATCTTGAAGCGTACCACGATTGGTGCCGTTTTGAACTACGTGAGTTCAACCCTGCGGAACTATACCGCAAAGACGCACCTAACTATGGTGCATACTTGGCAAGCCGTCGACCACGTCGACCTTACCAAGGCAACAAACCACGCTTTGAAAAGCGTGAGTATAATAACCGTCGGAGTTATTAATATGGCTAGGGTTTTCCTCGTCGACCTAGAAGCAGTAGAAACTCGCTATACAGGCGAGTGGAAAACCCACTTCCCTGCACTCTTGAAAAAGAGAGGTCACAATGTTCAAGTTATTGACGGCCCTACGGATATCCCTAGTGCTACCACTCCAGGCGCTTTTCTTAATTTTGGTGGGACTAACATTTATAAGTCTCGACAAGTTGAGCAGATGGGCCGTTTATTTTGTAACGGAGCCGTTCATTCCGGCGATCACTTTATTTTTGCTGATGCTTGGCACCCAGGTATCATTAACCTAAAGTATATGAGTGAATTACTTAACATTCCTGTTAAGATTCACGCATTGTGGCACGCCGGATCATATGACCCTCAAGACTTCTTAGGTCGTTTAATTGGCGATGCTCCTTGGGTTAGACACGCAGAGAAGAGTTTCTTCCACGCTATTGATCACAACTATTTTGCTACAGAATTTCACGTTGAAATGTTTCTTAAGAATCTGTTTAACAACAATCCAGAAACAATTCTTCCTGATGCAAAAATGGTACGTACTGGCTGGCCAATGGAATATATGGCAGACACTTTAAGTATGTACAGTGAAATGGAAAAGAAAGACATTATTCTTTTTCCTCATCGCATCGCTCCAGAAAAGCAAATAGACATCTTTAACGACCTTAAAGAGCAATTACCGCAATACGAGTTCGTAGTTTGTCAAGAACGTCAATTGACTAAAAACGAATATCACAATATGTTAGGCGAATCTAAACTCGTGTTTAGTGCAAACCTACAAGAGACTCTAGGAATTAGTTGGTACGAAGGTGCTATTACTAAAACTATTCCTATGGTTCCAGACAGACTCAGTTACAGCGAAATGGCGTTAGATGATTTTAAATATCCTTCTGAATGGACAGAATCATTTGACGCATACAAATCTCACAGAACGGAAGTAATCGATCGTATTGTAAACTATATGGAAAATTACGATAAGTTTCTTCCTCGCCTAAATAAACAGGTGGATATGTTAACTGAAAAATATTTCAGTTGTAATAATCTGCTTAATATGCTAAAATAACTAATAGATGTCATCCACGACATTAACTCGGAGAACTTAATTGACAGACAAAGAAACAGCACTAGACGCTATGGCAGGCAATGGCGGCTATCAAGAAGAAAAATATCTAGGTAACTATCTTCGCGCAAAAATGAAGCGTGACGGAAAACGTTTTTGGGCCGGTGATAATATCAGCGATTATATCAGCGAAGAAGATAAAGCAAGACTAATCGACGAAGCAACTGAAGCATTTGAACTAGTGCTTGATCGTTTGCTTATTGATCGTGAAACTGATCCTAACTCGCACGGTACAGCGAGACGTCTAGCAAAAATGTACTTTAACGAAATTATGGCAGGAAGATATGAACCAGCACCAGACGCAACAGCATTTCCAAACGACTCGCAGGACCGTTACGAAGGTATGCTGGTTGTTCGTAGTGAGTTGCGTTCTATGTGTAGCCATCATCACCAACCCGTTAGTGGCGTTGCTTATATTGGCATTATTGCCGCTGAGAAACTTATCGGTCTTTCAAAGTACACAAGAATTGCCCAATGGTGTGCCCGACGTGGTACTCTCCAGGAGGAGCTTGCTAACGATATCGCTCGTGAAATTGAAAAAGCCACAGGTGCAAAAGACCTAGGTGTTTACATTCAAGCAGTTCACGGTTGCTGCGAGAATCGCGGCATTATGGCACACTCTAGTCTTACACAGACAACTGTGTTAAAGGGTGCGTTCAAAGACGATGGTAATACAAAGAAAGAATTCTTTGATAACATCAAACTACAACAAGAATTTGCACCACGTTAAGGAGAAATATTATGGCTTGGCCAAATGGACCAGATGAGATTACACCGTTTCCAGGATCGGAAAAAACAGAACAAATAAAAACAACAACTTGGACTGTATCACCGTATTACAAAAAGTCTTGTGAAGAACACGAGCAATATGTCAAAGACGGTATGACTATTATCCGCAAGACGGGATATCGAGGTGCTAGTTTTATTGTAGAAACAAACGACGGTAATCCACCAGAGTTTGAGTTTGACTTTGTGCCAGGCGGTGATGGAAACAAGGACAGTCTTAATATGTACGGTCTTCCAGGCTCAAACATTGAAAATGTTGAACTAGACAGTATGTGGGACGGTTGCTGGGAAGATATCGAATTTCCAGAGGAAATGGACGAAGAAGAAGTTGCTCGCCTACAAGACCTTATCGATGAAGAAGGCGATGTCTACGATGTGCTGGAAAATCAAGAAGGTTGGAGTCAGTACGAAACAGAAGCGTGGATCTGGGGTCCTATCCTTATCGAAGGCGACAACGGATTCCGTAAGATCGTTGTAGCAGACGAAGATGGTAACTGTGTAGAATACAAGGACGAATAATGAGAAAAGAAATGATTGGTGTTCTTAAGCAACACTTTGAAGCACACATTCTAAAACATAAAATGAATGTGGACATTATGTTAAGCAATCCTATGGCTATTCCAGAGCATTCAGATCTTATGGATGCCATCGAAAAGGAAGTTGCTTTGATTGCCGAATATCACGATAAACTAGAAGTAATGAACACTTACTTCAAGGAGTAATTTATGGGTGACGGTGGAAAAGGAAGTCGTCCTAGACCATTTAGTGTAAGTCAGCAAGAGTTTGATAATCGCTGGGACGCAATTTTTAAAAAGGATAAAGAAATGCAAGTAAGAGTTAAAGAAAACGCAGATGAAATTGGTAAATGCGGTTGTGGCCGTAGCCCTACAGGCAAGTGTATCGGCTGGCACGGACTCAGCGAAGAAGAGTTTCAAAAGCGTCTTGCAGAGCATCAAGCTAATCAAGCAACAGGTGAATGATTATGAACTCTGTTGATATGGCTAACGCTTTGATTCACAGAGCTAAAAATTTAACAGAATTTGTTGTTACTACAGAAGTTCCGGAAGATTTTAGATTTAACGGAGTAGTTCCTTTTGATATGCAAATTAAAGACGATGTAATTTATGCAACTGTCTATGCTATCGATTTTGACGAGGCCGCACAAAGACTTAACGACTATTTGGAGACTTGTAAATGAAATGGTTTCTTAATCTTTTAGAACGTATGGGAAGAAAGCGCATTGTTATGGATCGTCAAAGCGACGAGCCCTATCTAGAACGCTACTACCTATTTTTAAAAGATCGGAAATCATTTCCATTTAACATTTTTTTACATAAGTTCTTAAAGGGAGATCCAGACGATGTACACGATCATCCTTGGCCTTATGCAACTCTAATACTCAAAGGTGGTTACTATGAATGGATTCCGCAGTTTGACGCAGACGGTCGTAAAACGTGTGAAGTACGTAAATGGCGAGGACCCGGCCATTTTCGTGTATGTAGCCCTAACTCTTATCATCGTATTGAGCTTAAGCCTGGGGTAACTGCTTGGACGTTGT
>JACCEA011104700.1_pt1 | contig 42303 bp, 44 predicted proteins | sample 7449851 | NCBI WGS metagenome assembly JACCEA01 (sample SAMN15323453, study PRJNA562643) | freshwater metagenome | isolation source: river surface water | place: USA:Blue River Watershed | collected 2017-08-18 | reverse complement strand
TAATCATTATCTGAATCCTGACTTTTGCCCTGTCATCTTGCCTACGTGCGTTATTAGCTGCAAGGGTATTCTTAGGCATTATTAGACTTTTTTATCTGACACTTTATGAAGGATACGTCTTGGTCTAGCATAATTTACTCCTTTTATCAGGGGGGTTAGATTCTTTATCCCTTGATACTTCCAATTATACACACAAATGATATAAGATGTCAATACCTTAATAACTAAGTATATAAAACGAGTAAAATCGCTATAAAAAACATAGCAGTTAAAATCGCCTAGAATATGCCTCCAAATAATCCTCAATAGGAATATACGACACAGCGACAATAGGGCTACAATGCACTGTAAAGCCATTAGAGCGACAGGGTAATTAAAACAGTAAGTGAATTCTACAAATTGTAGAAAAACCAAGCAATAAATCAATGAAAAACGCAATAGAAAGTAATAAAGAAATGACAATCATATCAAGGCAAGCAGTATTGGAAGCGATAAGAGATGCGCTTCTATCTGAGGACAATCACAACAGATATATCGGCATAGTTGAAACAGTATCAGATATATATGACGATGAAGACATCATAGAAGACTGTATATCATTAGATAGCGAGTAGCCTTAATAACTAAGGTATACATATATACATGACGCATATAAGTAAGTTGCACATGATAGGTATGATAATTCGTAATAACTATAAGAAAGTAATATGAGTCAACATCCGATATTAGTCAGTAAACGCAATATGATAATCCCTAAGCGTAGGGAATTAGTAGCACGTTATAGACGTTTAGGATATTCAGGAGCAGCTATATCTGAGGTATTAGCTAATGAGCATAATGAAGTAAACCCTGATAATGGCCTACCTTGGAATCCAAAGACCATATGTGATGATATTAATGTAATACAAGCACAAGCTAAAGCAATGATAAGCCAAACTACTCTAGAGCATAGAGCAGAGATACATCAGGAGTACGTAAGGCTGTGGAATGAAGCAGCTAGTAATAGTGATATAGATACAATCCTAAAGGTATTAAAGGCTTTAAGAGAGATGCATGGTATAGATAGCCCACAAGTAGTTATATTAGAACAGATACAAACTACGCTTATACAGTCACTAGATAGGATTGATTTAGCTTTTGCTGACAGACCTGAACTAAAACAGGAGATCATAAGGGCTTTAATAGGTGATATAGAAGTGTTTCAGCTTCCACCAGGTAACAAAGAGTAAATATAAATAGCCTTAACTAAGCCTATTCTTAGACTAAAACAACGTCACATCCCCCCGAAAAGATTCATCCTCCCAGAAAAAAGTATCCGATTTTAACAGCTTCGAGCTAGCGTGAGCGTGAGTACCTACATGTCTAATGAGGTATAGATAGCTCTTCCAGGCATACTCGAGTATAGATATTCCACACAACTTATCTTGTCATGTGTATTTTACATAGACATTAGTTATATTGCTTATGTAAAAGATACTCGAGCTAACCAGGGGGTATACGTCATTATTTTCCTCTTTTAGTGGGATGGGGATAGGGGGCATACCCTCTCTAATTTTTATTGCAAAATTGAAGCCATGTACAAAGTTTCACATAATTATCTATGATAAAATAAAGTGTCCTTCGCAGAGCATCGAACTCTCAAGGACTCTAGCCTGATAAGGAGGCCAGCATGAATAACCATGTCTCAAGATGTGGGATTTTATTTTACCTAAAGGATATTCATGCTTCAAATGCCATCTAACAATCTATTGCGAGATGCGTATGTGAAGCGTCAAGAGCTATTGCTGGCTAAGAACCCCTACGCTATCTACCACGATGACCCCGTAGGCTTCTTTGAGAAGGTCTTAGGGCTGAAAGTATGGTCAAAGCAAAAGGTTGTCCTGGAAGCGATTAGGGACAACGACAAAGTAGCTGTTAAAGCTGGTCGTAAAGTTTCCAAGTCAAATACCATTGCTGGTGTAGCCCTATGGTGGACAGTAGCACGTAAGGGTAGGGTTTTAATGACCTCATCCTCTGCTGCACAGATTAAATCAATTATCTGGTATGAGCTATCTACCCTTGCCCCTAAAGTGGGATTAAAAGTACCCCTTGAACCCTCTACAGGGATTAGGGATGAATTAGAAAAGCTCATCATTGAAGGTCGTAGCGCAGATAAGCGTGAAAACATGCAAGGATACTCAGGTGCAGATGTTTTATACATAGCCGATGAAACCTCGGGTATCAAAGGTGAGATGCTAGAAGCTCTTGAGGGTAACTTGGCAGGGGGCGGTAAGATTGCTTACTTCTCTAACCCCACACAAACATCTGGACGCTTTTATGAAGTCTTTCATCCACCCGTTCGTGAAGAGTGGACTTGCATTACCATCTCTTCAAGGGAGTCACCTAATATCACAGGTGAGTGTACTATCCCTGGTTTAGCCACACAAGCATGGATAGACTCAACAGAGCGTGAATACGGCAAAGATTCTCCCTATGTGGAATGTCACATTGACGGTAAGTTTCCCTCTCAGGGTGGTGGGGCAGTTATCCCTTTATCCGTTGTCGAAGCAGCTAAGGCAAGATATGAAACTACTAATGCTACCGATGATTTAAGAATAGGTATTGACGTAGCCCGTTATGGGGATGATGAATCTGTTATTCAATCTGTGGCTGGACTCAAGCCCCTAGAACCTCTAACCCTTCGCTCTATGGACGGTATTGAGGTTGCTGGTGAAGCTATCGGATTGATGCACAAATACCGAGAGGCAGGATTCACCAACAAGTTTACTGTTCAAGTTGATGTGATTGGCTATGGCTCATCTTGCTTTGACTCTCTCAATCACAGCGAACAAAAAGAAACACTTAATTATGAAGTTATCCCTATCAATGTTGCTGAGTTAGCAAGCAACCCCAAGTATGCAAGGTTGCGTGACCAGATTTGGTTTAGCTTAGCTGATTGGCTAGCTGAAGGTGGAGCTTTACACAATGACATGAAACTAGAGGCTGAGTTATTAGCCCCTACCTATGATTTTGATGTACAGGGTAGGTATAAAGTCGCAACGAAGGATGATATGAAAGAGATTATCAAACGCTCACCTGATAGAGCCGATGCTTTAGGCTTAGCTGTCTATAAAGCTGTAGCCAAACAAAATATTTTCGTATAAGGACACTCAATGAAAATTAACAAGAAAACCACCAGAGCGCAACTTGATGCAGCAATAGCAGCAGGGACGTTTAACTACCCTGATGATACAGTCTTTATCATTGAAGACGAAGACAGGCTAGCTTTATCTAAAGCCCCTTTTGGAGTACAGGAGTTTGCTAAGAAGAACGAGGCAGGGCCAAAGGGTGATGACGGAGTGGGCACTATTTCCGCAGCATCCTATGTTTTAGCTAAGCCAAGCGTAGATACTACAACAAACATTGTGCATGTTTTAGGACTAGGAACCTTTGAAAAAACCAGCGAAACCGTAACAGGTGCAACGGCTGGGAACCCCGAAGCCTCACCACAGCATGACGGGGTTTATAATCTTGTTTTTGAGACTAGCGCAGGAGTGTTTGCGCTGTTCAGGGATACTGCATCCCTAAAGTCTGAATCGTTGGCTAAGATTGCAACAATTCACGACACCATAAACGTTCTGGAGCGTGGATGGGTTGTTGGGGGATTTGCACCTCGGCATACCCTGGCTGCATATGCCAAGGGCGCAAGGCTAGGATTCAACGGAATAAAAATGGATGTCGTACACTCCTCAGACAATGTGTTCTTTACCACTGATAGTGCGCTAGGAACATACAATAACGGGACGGGAACAGCATCAAGCAACACTGCCGCAGCTCTAGATGCGCTAGATGCTGGCTCATGGTTTTCTGCTGGCTACGCAAACGAGCGAATCCCACGCCTTAGTCATGCGCTATCCTTCTGTGAATCCCGTTATGAATGGATATTTTTAGATTTAAGATACACCGCAAGTCTAGCTCGCACAAAAGAGTTAGTCAATTTTATTTATTCCTCTGGCTTAGAGCGAAAAATAATTATGACGGTGTGGGAGGGTTTCACAACGTCAATCAGTCATCTACGCACTGCCGGCTGGAAAGGCTGGATTTGTGCCAGTCAGTCAACTACCGCCGCAAATGCGAATCTAGAGGCTGCTGGAGGCGCAAGAATTTTCATGCCTACTGCAAGTACCTGGAATGATGCTGCTGCTACGTACTGTGAGGCACAGGGATTTATGCGTGGTGCATGGAGTGTCGGGTCAATTGCACAGCAAAAAAAGTTAAATGATTTAGGCGTAACAGTACGACAGGGAACACGCAAAGCTGCAAAAAGCCAGGCGATTGCTACGCCCCAACCTGCTAGCACAAAATTCTATGGGAACTTTTTTTGGAAAACTGTAATCGCAGCAACCGGGACACTAGAGGCTTGGGGCGAAACTAGCACACGACTTTACGCCCCCCTTGATACCGACACCGCGTATACATATGCAGAATTTCCCGTAATTCCTGGCAGCACTGTTAATGTGGATTTTGAAGTTTTTAGCGAAAGCGGAGCGACACCGAAGCTCTGGGTGGAGCAATACAACGCAGCAAACGCAATCATCGTCAATGAAACGTTAGATATTGCCTCATTACGCACAAGAGAGTTTTCGGCCTCAAGTTTTGTTGATTTACTGGCAACAAAAATCAGAATTATGATTGGGTTTCGCTCGTCAGTTGGAAGCGTCGGTAGGGCAACTATAAGCCAGCCCCTTGTGACACTAGAAAACGCTGGGGCTGAGTATTCGCCATATATTCCAAAAAGGGAAAATAGCGCATTTCATCAAATGCGAGCTATAAGTCATAGGGGTCTAAATCTAGACGTTTACCCCGAGAACACCATGATTGCGTTTGAGGCTGCAAAAAGAGCTGGCCTTAAAATTATAGAAACGGACGTAAGGATTACGTCCGATAATGCCTATGTACTGATACACGATGGTACCGTTGACCGCACGAGTAACGGAACCGGGAACGTAGCGGATATGACACTAGCAGCCTTGCGCCTGCTAGATTTTGGAGCCACAAGGGGTATTTACCCAGGCGAAAAAATTGTAACTATTGGCTATTTTCTCGAGTGGTGTCTGATGAACAATATGTTTGCAATCCTCGAAATCAAAGTGCCCATGACCGAGGCCCAAATAAACGAACTATTAAATAGCGTGCGTGTGTTGAATATGGAAGAAATGGTTGTCTTTAGCTCGTTTAGAGAAGCGGAGCTAATCACATTACGAAAACTCGGTTACATGGGCTGGGTTGCATGGTACGCCTCTGCTGGTTGGAACGCAACCGACACCAAGGGGCTAACCGAGCCTATGGCGGTCTTTGACGTTCACACAAGTTGGACTGAAAACCGTGTAAGGTCTGCCCGCCTTGCAGGGTTTCAAGTGGGGGCGTATTCAACGCTAACCGGGACTGTATCAAAAGCAATTCAGCTTTTAGGTGTAACTCACATAATTACAGACCGTCCAAGCGCACTAATTGACCCCCAAATGCTAAGTCCTATCATGGACACTGCGAACGTTAAAAAATGGCTGCGCTTCACTTCGGGCGCAGGGACAGTGGTCGAGCATGGCTCGAATGATGCCATCGTTCTCAATGGCGCAATAAACGAGCAAGCATATATTGGCTGGATGATACCAGCGGGCCCGGACACCATTGTTCAGGTGTCTGCTATCGCAATAATTCCTACTGGGGCTGTGAGAATTACGAGCATCTCTTACGATGAGTCTAACGCCGTGATTTCAAGCGAGGCTATAGACTATAGCGATGTAAATACATACAGGCACGTAATGGACACGTCGTACATGTCTTTATATCCCAATGTGTCGTACATCCAAATCAACATGGGTAAAGTCACCACGGCCGCAGGCAGCAATGAAATAAGTCAGCCCTTAATCAGAGTAAAAAACTTACCCAAACCTCGTCCTCTAACATTGCTTAATAGCTGGGTTGCTTTTTCAGCAACTACAGCCCCTACGATTGTGATGCGGTCAAATGGGTCAATAAAAATCGAGGGGGTAGTAAAAGACGGTAGCGGGGTTATCGCCACACTTCCTATGTGGGCGAGGCCAAGAGTTGAATTGCAAAAGGTAGTCGTTTCTGGAGGGGCAAGTGCGGTACTCACAATTGCGACCAATGGCGACATGACAATATCCAGCGGAAACACTCGAGTTGATTTATCGCTGGAGATTTAGTTATGACCACATACAGCTACCCCACCACACCAGATAAACACTCAATGGTTTTAAGGGCAGAGATTAAAACATTATATGAATCTATTCCAAAGAATATTTAATAGAAACCGTGCTGCACCATTGCCTGCGCCCTACGATTCAGGTATGGGTTTATGGTTGCCTACTACGGATATAGACTTAAACCCTATTCAGAGTGATGAGGATGCTTATAACTCTAATACGGGCTACGTCTATGTAGCAGCTAACCGTCTAGCCACTGATGTATCTCTAGCCCCCTACCAGATTCGTAAACCTACGGATAGTAACAACACAGATGAGTGGCAGATTGCAACGGATGGGAAAGTCAAGGAACTTAAAAGATTACTTAAAAAACCTAATGCCGATACCACATGGCAGCAGTTCATTCAGGTTACAGACCTATCTTGGAGTTTAACAGGACAATTCTTTTGGCATATAGTAACTAAAGCAGGTGTCCCTGTAGGTCTACAGTTTATACCCTCCCATTGGGTAAGTCGCCCTATATTTGATTCAAAGAATGATACATATGTGCATGTAGGGTGGAGTATTTCTGCTCCAGGATACGGTGAGCAGATTATCCCCAAGCAGGACATTATCAGATGCTATATACCCAACCCTGCTGACCCCTTTGACGCAATAAGCCCCCTTGAGGCTGTAGCAAGCGCACATTTCTTATCGCAGTACATGCGTGGCTATGGTTTAGGTGTCTTGAAAAATGGTGGCGGTGTTCCTGCTGGTATTCTAACCTCAGACCAAGACCTTACGCCCAAGCAAGCTGATGACATTAGCGAACGATGGGAACAGAAATACAAATACACAAGAGATAAAGTCGCAGTTCTAGGCAAAGGTGCTGAGTATAAAGCTATTGCACTACCCTTTGAGAATTTAGATTTTACTAAAATCAATGAATCTGTAGAGGATTTGATTCTATCTGCTTTCAACGTACCTAGGGCAGTTCTAGGATTATCCAGAGATTATAACAAAGCAAACATGACAGGTGCGCTTATTGCGTATCAAAACTATGGATTAAAGCCAAGACTATCAATTTATGAAGGGGCATTGAATGATTTTGTTATTCCTCGCTTCTTTGGCAAGACGGTTCTGGGGCAACAGCTATTTGTACCTGAATCGGATTACGCTTTAATCTTTGATAAACCCATTTTAGAGGATAGAGAAGCCCATAGGATTGAATGGGATAACAAACTAAAGAACGGGACAGTAAAAATCAATGAATACCGCATTGCAATGGGCGAAAGAGCTAGTCCTGACGGTGATGTTTACCTTGTCCCTGCAAACGTTATACCTATTAAGAACTATGATGAGTACATTAAGCAACTAAAAGACATGCAAAAGCAGGCTATGGCTACCACCAAAGATAAAATGAATGGTGCAGATAACAAAGAAAAGCCTGATGCTAAAAAAGAAGAGAAAAACCTTGATGATGAACTGCTAAATACCTTGTGCGACATCACACTACAAGCCTACCAAGTGCCAGAATTAGCCCTAGAAGCTCCTAAAGAGGACAATCAGGCTGATTATGTGCAAGAACTCGCTCAGAAGGCTCTACAAGCCATAGAAGAAGCCGACAAGCTACGCAAGCAAATAGAAATTGATAAAAAATACAAGCAACTACGTGCTTTTTTCGCTGGAAAACAGAAAAATAAGGTAGTACCTCTTAATTATTCGGAAGATGAATATACCCAATTAGGTATAACTGTAGACTTAATGGAATTTATACACCCTAAAGACAATGAACCTGATACTGATTACTACGAAAGAATGAAAGGCGAGACTGGAAAGATGCTAGCTGAAAGGATAATTAACAGTGCATGACACGATTTTACACGGTATGGATGTAATTCTGGAAGATTTGGAAGAACAATACGAGAAATATAAAGAAATGGTACTTGACAAACTAGGATTTAAGCAAGATGAGCCAGAGTTACCTAAGCCTGAGAAGAGGTATTTCAGATGAATGAACTACAGATAAGAATGGATGTATCGGAGGTTAGAAAAGCCGATAATGTGCAGGATACACGCACTATTGACTTTGTGATTTCTACAGCATCCCGTGATGGACATAGGACAGTTCTGAATCAATCAAACTGGAACCTAGATAGGTATAACCGTAATGGAATCGTTGGATACCAGCACAATGTACACGGTGCGTCTATGTGCGGTGAAGCTAATCCTGACTATGTGATTGGTAAAGGCGTGGCAAGTAGCGAAGCCGACCCACAGCGTAATGGGAAAATGCGCTTGGTTAGCTCTGCACACTTTGAACCGAGGGAAATCAACGAACTAGCCGATAAGATATTTAAGAAAGTCTTATTTGGTTCATTATCCGCTACATCGGTAGGTGCTTTTTTCTTGCCTAATCCTGATGATGGCTCATACGGGCAGTTTGGTGTGGAGTCAGAGGCTAAAGGTAAGCCGATGGAAACCTTTTATGTTTACGGGCAAGAACTTTTAGAGTGGAGTATTGTAAACATTCCCTCTAACCCCGAAACGGTTAAGCGTACTTTCTACAATGATATGAGAGCAGGGATTGACTACGTTAAGAAAGCATTACCTCACTTATCCACTAAAGACATTATGCGAATGACAGTGCAAGATGTCCTAAATGAACTGGATAATCCAAGAGATAAAGCACCTTTTGAAGATACAACGAGGGTAGAAAGTAACTTTAACGTAACTAAATATATTCAGGAGTTGATGAAATGACCAAAGAAGATTTTGCAAATGATGTAAGTAAACTAGAAGGTGATGCACTAAGAGTCTATCTAGGAACACTACAAAGTAACCTAGGCTTAGGTAGCATTGAAGCTGTGTATAAACACTACGGTGTAGAAAAGCCTAAGACTAAGCCTGTAGAACCAGAATTCAAAGAATTTAAGCAAGATAAAGCTAAAAACTAGATTCTACAAAAAGTAGAAATGCAAGCCCACTTAATCGGTGGGCTTTTTTCTTTTACCTATTCAAGCAAAATACCCTCCTCCCTGTGAGTAGATTCGGGTACATAGCTTTTTAGAAACACAATCAAATAAAAAATCACAAACGAAAAGGAAAATAAACATGGATATTGAAGCCCAAGTAAAAACCGCTTTGACTCCTCTTGTCGAGGAAATGAAGCAAATTAAAAAAGACGTTGGTACTGACGTTGAGAAAGCGATTGAGATTCGTAAAGAATTGCTGTCTCATATGGAACGTGGTACTGCTGCTAATGATGTGCGAGTTAAAGAACTAGAAGTTCAACTTGCCGAAGTCACCGCAGGTATCAATGATGTACGTGAAGGTGTCCGCTTGATGAACACTGAGATTGCATCACGTCTTGATAAAAAAGAAGAAAGAGCAGAAGAAGATTACGGCCCATTTGCTCTTATCAAGAATGAACAAGACCTTCGTACCCTTATGGGTAAGTATGGTTCTCTTGAAAATGCAATGGCTAACCAAGAACGCATCATTGATACTACTGTTCTCTCAACTGGTGGTGCTTTAACTGCCCAACAGCAAAGCAAGTTTATGGACTTCATGATGGACTTGAATAACACCTTGAGTCGCATTGGTATGGAGCCTATGAGTTCACCTGTTAAAAACATGGATGAGCTTGTTGTTGCTAACCGCAAGATTGTAGCTCGTGGTGCTGCTGGTTCTGCTGTAGCCGTAGCTGATTCTCTGTCCACCAAACAGCGTGTTCTTACCTCCAAGGAAACCGCATGGACTGAGGACATTGACATTAAGTTCGTAGAGGACAACATTGAACGTGGTGGAATCAATGCCCATATCATCCGTCGTCTTGCACAAGCCTTTGGTAATGACCATAATGACTTGTTCTGGAACGGTGATGAAGGTGGTGCTGGTGCTTTCCTTACCATCAATGACGGTATCATTGACATTGCTAAAGCCGACGCTGATGTAATTGATTATGCTGCTGGTACTGATACCTCTGTGCAGGACATCCTAGCCAATACTCTCAAGGCAACCCCTTATGAAATGGTTATGAACCCCTTGCTAAAGTATGAGTACACTCTGCCTTATAAAACCGCTTTGGTTTACGCTCAAGAAATGGTTGACCGTGGCACAGTTTGGGCAGACCAAGTTTTACGTGATGGATGGCAAGGTTTAAGTTACTTCGGCTATCCCATCTTTGCTGAGCCTCACCTAAATCTAGGCGCACAAGATGAAGGTACATTTACCCCTCGTTCTAACCTCAAGTGGGGCGTACAGCGTGGCGTTCGTGTTGAAGTTGAATGGAGACCCCGTAACTTAATCTGGCAAGTCACTATTCACGCACGTACTGACCACAACTACGCTAAGTCTCGTGCTTTAACTCTTATTGACGGTATCCCTGCCGCATTGCGTTAAGCATGAAAACGGTTAAAGGAATTAAGCTCGGCTCTACTCCCTTGTATTGGAATGGGGGAGTAGCTGAGCCAGGTGTTGAGACTGATATCCCTGCTGAAATCTATGAGCAGTATAAACAAAAGATACAGCTTGTAGGTGGAGAAGAAGTACCAAAATTAGACGATTCAGCGCAGACTAAGACCATGACGCTGGATGAACATGCCGCAAGTAAAAGCAAAGGTAAAAAAGGAAAGTAAGGACGCACAATGTCTCAATCTATATCCTATCTTGAAAATATAATCAACGGACATATCACAAAGCAGAATTTTACCAAGACACTATGTTTACGTCTGCCTAGCGATTACTTACCATTGCCAGAAACACCCTGTACTAGCGTAACTAGCGTAACCGTAAATGGTGCGCTAGTTACAAAAGATGATGCGAATGGTTTTGAAGTAGAACCTTTTGGTTTAAGACGCAAGTATGGATATAGATGGGAAGTGGGTGCGCCTATCGTTGTTCAGTTTGCTTGTGGATGGGAACCAACAACATACCCACCAGATATTAAAGCTGCCCTTTGCGACCTGGATGACTCTCTTTCTGTTAGTGGATTATCCGATATTAAATTAGGTGAGGTTGAAGCCAAACTCTCTGAGGTTGATTTTGACCAAACCCTAAAAGATGTTGGATTTTTAGTAAGACGCTGGACACGTTACAGCTATGGCAATTAAAGACAAGTTTGAAGCCGTTGCTAAACTGGTGTTTGATACCCTAGCATGGCAAGAGGCAACCTTTACCAGAAAGGTAAAGAATGTTTCCCTAAGACCTACCAAGGTAGGCGATAAGTGGCCTGATTCATCACCACCTGAGTCTATTAAGGCGATGGTATCGGCACAAGCCCAAGAATTACGTTTTGAAGTGCCAACCAAGGGCATTGATAGTGTAGGTAAGCTGGAAAGAGAACCTACTGTGTACATTTATAGTAGGACTGAAATAAAGCCTGACTACACTATCACCATTGGTAAGAATGTCTATGAACAGACCACTAAAGTAGAAGAATGGCCTGAGGGCAATCCTATCTATTGGAAAGCCTCATGTAAACCACTATGACCCTAAGAGAACTACTTGACAACATGTATTCAAACCCTTACGACCCTGCTACCAAGCAGATTGTAGTAAGAGATGAAGTTTTTACCGAGCAAGAAGTCGACTCTATGGATGAGGGCAGGATTTACATAGCCATTCAGCGTTTTAATCATATCTCACGTCATGCTACCTTCTCTCAAGAAGGAATCAGGCTACATCTGTTTCAAAAGCCTGATAAAGTATCTGGTGTTTACCAGTTAGCCGATGACGAGAATATGAACGTCTTATATCATTTCTTGCTAAAAGAAAACGACCATAACCCCAATGCTGTGATTAGACCTCCTATCTTTGCTGTAAATGACGATGAAAAGAGAAACCCAAGAAATAACAAGAGTGCTTATAATCCCTTCTTGACCATTTCAGGGCCACATTTTTCACCTGATAGAAGTTTGAACAATCCACTGCACTTAGTAGCGATGGTAAACTACACACTTCATTGGTGGGAATACTAACAACCAAATAAATTAAACCAAGCCCAACCTAACCGTTGGGCTTTTTTCATTGGCTTGAAATGAGCCAAAAGGAGAATTATGCCTGCATATTCACCCGCACCCGCACAGCCTTCTGTGGGTACAGTGCCTAGCACTCGCAAGCCTTACGCTATTCACTTGAAGATTACCCCAGGGGTTGATAAGCCCATTCTGGACACCGCTACTATTCATGACCCAACCAACGTTGTACCAACCACTAATGCTGATTTCCTTGCTGGCACTGAAAACATTCGTGATTTCTCAGTAGCCCCAAGTAAAGACGGGGATGGTCGTGGCACTGTAACAATTACCGCTTCTGTTGCGCTACCTGATAGTAACGCCAAGATTAAAACCTTGATGACGTACTTCAAGACTGACAACATGAATTACCCAACCGTCGGTATTGGTTGCCGTTACAATTCCGCTACTGGTATGGCATTTAGTGGATGGGCTACTCTGGAAACCTTTGTACCCGACATTAGGGAACAAAGTGGCGTATGGAATCTGTCATGGACGATGCCTGCTGACCACTGGAATGAGTTCATGCCATCCTAATGGTTGAACCATTGATTTTAGAGGGTAGCGACAATGCTACCCTCACCCTTTTTGGGGCAACTATCCTAGATGACATTATTTATGCGGATGCTTACGAAGGGTCACGCAAGTTTGAGTATCAAGAGATACTCACTTATGGCGATAAACAATATGAATTAGTAACACCAGCACAACAGTATTTCAAGCAAAAAGAATTGTATGACTATTTTGGAACACCTATGGAAACCAGTGAAATACTATGCGAGAGAATCCCAACTTTAGAAAGCAGCTAGATATTGCCTTTGAAAAGGCTACGGGTGTTATAGCTACCACTGTAGCCAATGAGCATAGAGACAACCTAGCCAGTCAAACAGGTACAGGGGTTAAATACCCTTGGCTACCTAATCGCTCAAGTTTATCAAGCGGTAATAGTGCTGTAGACATTGGAGAGATACCACCTGATGCACCTGAATTCCCCGTAGTACAAAGCGGAGGAATGATAGGAAGTGTGGACGCTAAACAAGAGAGTGGCGTTTGGCACACAGGCTATTTCAATGCGAATTTAGAACAAGTATTAAAGCTGGAATTCGGGGACTTTTTAGTCTCTGCCAGAAAAGGTTTATACGAAACTGCAAGCAGTGAGAAAACGATACAAAAAGTAGGAAATGAGCTAAGGAAGCTCTAGGGAGAGATGAATGGCTGAACTTAAAAAATTAACTATCTGCAATGAGGTATTTACTGACATTCCAGATAAGATGACGGAAGCCCAAGCGGATGAATGGGCAAAGATACAAAAAGCACACGATGTAGAAACTGCACAGCAAAACAGCAAAACAGCGTTTGAAGAGTTTCTTGCTATCAAACATGCAGGAGAAGTAAGAGAGCGTAGTGTAGCTATTGCCGAGGAGCATCTAGGTAACGCTTACAGAAACCGTCCTGATGATATTGAGCAATGTGAATTACGTCTTGAAAGAGCTTTGAAGCGACTCAATGAAGGAAATATAAAACTAGGTCAAGATTCTACACCAATACTCGAGAAGAAAGCCAAGTGGGATTATGTAATCCAAGAAGCCTTTCTTGAAATGGCACACTATCTATTACAAAGCAAAACACCCTTTCAGGAGTGGAAAGAAGCTGCTAAAAAAGCTGACTATGAAACGGCTATTGGTTTAGTCAATAGGTTGAATACACCTTATTTTCAGAACCGAGCAACGAACCTTGGCTAACAAGGTATCGTACTGCTCGTAAAGTACAGATACTAGCTGCTTATGCCATGCTAGGAATAAACCTAGATGAAGCCATAAGCCGATATAGCACAAATACACCTGATGAATCTGACTTTGTAATGGAGGTAGCCGATGAGATTATCTTTAGGCAAACCGAAGCTAATCTTGACACGCTATTTCAAAACATAACCAATGAATCTGCTGCTCTAATGGCAGGTATACCCTTACCACCATCAAAACGTAACAAGCCCAATCCTGATGACAGTCCACAAGACGATGCTGAGATGTCTAGGATACGCACTATTGCCCATAACAGATGGTTGAGGACTAGAGCACCCAAGATTAGATGGGTTCCTGAGCCTCTACAAATTGTAGAAGATACTAAACCCCTATCAATGCGTAAATCAACAGCTAAGAGCTTGCTGTACTGCCTAGACAAAGACCTGCTAAGCACACAAGCAAGAGCCATAGTTGAACCTGTCTTTAAGAAACTGGAAAAAATTGTCAATGACTAAAAAGAGACTTATATGAGAATTGAATTCGGAGACTTAGTATTACGTGCAATTTTAGACCCAAGTTCAGGGACAAAACTGATTGCAGATGCGGTAGATGCAGGTAAGAAGGCAGAAAAAGCAGGAACATTTAAGATTAAGCCAGAGATTGATAAGACTGGTTTAGATGAACTTAATAAATACCGTGACGCTCTAGCGAGAATACAAGCCGAATACCGTAAAACTGGTGGAGATGGTAGAAAAACTGCTAATGAACTTAGAGAGCTTGCAGAAGCTATTGAGAGGCAACGTGCAGCACTACCAGCTACCTCTACGCTGTTCAGAGCTTATGACAAGACGCTAACCCAAACCTACAGCGCAGCAAACCGCTTAGATGGAACACTTGATAGACTCTCTCTAGGTTTTAGTGTTGGTCAAGGTATAACAAGAAGTTTTACCTCGCAGCTTTCACGCTTTGGTATAGCTGGCGGTATAGCTGGCGATTCACTCAACCTGCTAGCCACTGGTGCAACAGGACTTGGAACGGGTGCTATTGCCGCTACAGCAGGCATAGGCGCACTTACCGTAGGACTTATAGCACTGGATAAAGTAGGAAATGCTAACTTCAAACAGCTTGAAGAGGCTACTGATTTTCTATTCGTCAACGGTGTTGAGAACATTGATGGATTCATTCAGAGCTTGCGTGAATTGCAAGATGAGTCAAAACTAGCTGCTACCTTTACAACAGGACAGCTAGCCAATGCAGCGCAAGAGATTGTACGTGCAAACCGCAGTGAAACAGAATCCTTAGATATTCTTAGAAACTCCATCACCTTTGCGGTATCTGAACATAAAGATTTAGCTGAGGTAGGGCTAGAACTGTCTACTGTAATGCGTCAGTTTAACATTGACACCTCACAAGCAGGCACAGTAGCTAATAAGTTTGCCCAAGCAGGTAACTTAGCCAAAGTAGGAGCTTCTGAGTTCCTAGAAGGCATTGCTAACGCTGGCGACCAGCTAGCGGCATTTGGATTTACACTCGATGAAGGTTTAGCCCTCTTAATTGAGATGGATAACAAAGGCTTTAGCCCTGCTGACAAAGGTGCAAGAGCTTTGTCTGGTGCATTGTCTGCCATCGGTAGTCCTACTCAAAAGGCTATGGGTGTATTCGAGAGCTTAGGCATTACCACCAGCAATGTAAGAGAACGATTCATTCAATTGATTGAAGTGCTGGCTAATAACAAGGATGCCGCTTCTCAACTGCAAGATGCCTTTGACGACCAAGGTGAATCTATTGAGTTCTTAGGACAAATCGTAGATAACTTTGTAGAACGTGGTTTGTTTAAGTTATCCAAAGAGGGCTTCTTAGAACTCACTGAACGCATTGGTGACGCTGATGATGCAATGGGCTTGCTCACTGAGGCTATGTCTGACAACAGAGAGATTGCTGCTGGTGGATTAAAGACCGCATTGATTGAGCTAGGTACAGCCGTATCTACTGGATTAAACCCCATTATCACAGGTACGTACAATATCCTCACCGATATTCTGAACAGAGCCGTGGATATTATCAACTTTAGCAATACAGCAGGTGGTAAAAAGGCACGTATTGATGAAATTGAAAAAGAAATAGAACGCATAGAAAACCCTAAGTTTTTAGGTTCGCTTGGTGCGGGAGGTTCGGGGTTTGGAGCTTTTCTTGTACCAAATGCTGGTAAGAGCCTTGAAGCCTTGAAGCTGGAAAAATCTAAGCTAGAGAAGGAGATTAAGGAGATTCTAGGTGATGCTCTATTCCCAAGTGGGCAAGACTTAGGTACAGGCTATGAAGGAACTAATTTAGGCTTTGAACCACGTAATGTTGGGTTAGATATACCTGTTACTGTCATTGATTCTGTTAAGGAATATGACGCTGCAATTGAATCATTAAATGAAGAGATTTCCACACTTACAGATAGAAGTGAGATAGCGTCTAGGCAAGATAAAATTGCCTTCCTAGAAAATGCCAAGAATAATCTTTTAGGCATTGAAGCTAAGAAGAAGTCTGGCTCTGGCTCATCTAGCAAATCAGATTTAGAAAAAGCTACCGAAGCTGTAACTGATTACCGTAAGGCGATGAATGATTTCGTTCTTGGTAAAGAGTTGGGCTTCTTTAGTGACCAGCAGGAGATTGTCAGTAAGAAGCTAAGCGAGACTGAGAGCTTCATCAATAAACTCATCCCCTTATATGCCTCACTAACCGATGAGCAAAGACTTATCCTCGACGATGCTGTTATTAGACGTGATGGCTTACAGGTAACACTTGATGGACTTGAAGAAGCAGATAAGCAGGAAAAAGAGCTACTTCAACAACAGATGGATGATAGGAAAGAGTTTGAAGAGTTTTCCAAAAACTATCTTGAAGATGAACTAGAGCGTGAGCGTAATGCAGCGGTTGAGCGCAGTGAGCTTGCCAAGCAATACAAAGAGTACGTTGACACTACCCGTCTAGGCACTCAAGAACTCCAAGAGCTTTACACACAGCAATTACAGCTACAGGCTAGATTTTCCTATCTGCAAAGCCTGAACGGTATGTATATGCCTGAAAACAGCCTATCAACTGTCAACTCTGGCAATGTGAATATCCCTGTACCTGCTGTTGGAGTTGCAAATAGTCAATTCTTTGGACGTGGGATGAATAGTAACTTTTCACGCTTCAATGATAGAGATAATGCTTTATCTTTCTTGACGGATTCATCCGTAAGAATGACTCAGGCTCAAATAGATAACTGGACAGAAGAAGCTAGGAAGTCTTATGAGTCGCAACAGCGTGTCAATGCTGTTCTAACTGACATTGAAACGCAGCTATCCGTAGGAAGTGTTGCTAGTTACGAGTTTAGTAGCAACATGCAACAGCTTGCACAAAATTCACTACCCGTAAATATCCCAGTACCTAATGTAAGTGCCGCGCCTATTGGTAATGTCAACGTGGGCTTTACGCCTGGTATTAGCTTCAATTCATCTACGGACAATGTGTTCTTTGACGAAGTGAAGAAGGAGCTTGAGAACAGCTTTGACGACATTGAGGCTAAGGCTCGAGTATTTGGTGATTCCTTGGGATATTTGGGGACTGGAATAGACGTTAATTCCCTGAAGGCTCAAGCTCTTGAGAAGGCTATCAATGAATTACTCGAGAATGGATACGACCCTCAAGATGAAGCTGTTCAAGCCCTTGTTGATGACTATGAAGAGCTAACAGCCGAAATGAACAAAGTTAGCAAAGCTATTGATAATGTCAACAAGGCTACTCAGTTTGTTAATGGGCTTAATAGCTTTGCCAATGGGATAAAAAATAGAAAAGAAGACCCCCTTGGTGTCGTACAGGGCTTTGGAGATGGGTTATCATCGGGATTAAATTTAATCCCTGGAGTGGGGCCAATTGCGTCGCAATTTGTGCAGGCTGGAACAAGTTTTGTAACTGGTTTTGTAGGATTCCTACAAGGCATCTTTGACCCGACTAAAGAACAGAGAGAATCCCTAGCCTCTGCTATTTCAGACAGTATGAAGAGTGGGATGCAGAGTGCTATCTCGTCTTTCAGAAATGGTGAGATTACTCTAGAGGATTTAGAAATAGCCCTCAAGAATAGTGTCTATGATTCTTTGTTTAATGCTAGCTTAGATGCTTTTATGGATTCTGCTTTTGAAACTGCTGGCTTAGCACCTCTTATCAAAGAAGTGACTAATGCGTTAGTAAGTGGCAATGATGCGGCAGTAGATGAGGCTTTTGCTAAGTTCGACGCTTTTATCAATAGTCCTGAATTCCAAAAATTTGTAGAGGGTGCTGCGGAACTAGGAAAGAGATTACCACGTCTTACCAATAACCCCGATGAAGCCAAAGCCCTACAGCCTACGCTTGTAGCCCCTCTACAATCTGTAGACGCTGGTATTGATTTTAGCCCTATCATTCAAGGCTTCAAAGACTTTGGCGTGAGCGCAAGGATGCAAAGAGAAACCTCTATGTTACAAAAAGAAACTGCTATTAAATTTGATAAGGCTATAGATAGACTACTGTCTGACCCCTCATCAACTAGAAGTGGAAGAACAACGGCTAGGAGCTATACTTAATGCCTGCTCCTGTCGTAACAATAACAACGCCGACTAATAACGCCACAGTGTCAGGGACGATACCCGTCAATGTAACCGCCACTGACGGTGACGGTATTTTAAGTGTTGTTACCAGAGTAGGTACACGCACTCTCACACCCCAAGTAGGGGTGAGTGGTTCTGCTAGTAAAACCTTTGGAGAAGATACAGCCTTTAGACTAAGACCCAAGGCAGGCCCGATTAAGCATCTGCAATGGTCTGCCTTGACCTCCAACAGTCTAGGTGCTGTAAGAAGCCTTGGATATAGCACCGTAAGAGTTACCTTCTACATAGGTGGTACAAGTCCGAGTAACCCTGTATTACCTGGAAACACCCTTCCTGCTGGTGTGTTCACGCAACTCAACAGTTTGTTTACACAGCTAAGAGCCGAAGGTGTCACTGCCATGCTTGGCTTCTCTTATGGCTTTGATTACGCTATCCCTGCTATCAACGAGCCTTCACTTGCACAGTGTCTTGGACATATAGACCAGCTTGAAACCATCCTTGAAGATAACAAAGATGTTATTGCTTGCCTTGTTGCGCCATTCATGGGTGCATGGGGTGAAGAGGGTAAGTTTGGCAAAGCTCAAGAGTTTTTTACAGGGCTTTGCTCATTTGCAAATAAGACGGCTATCAAAGATAGAGCCTTGCTGAGATTCCCACAAGATAGACAGATTATGTTCAGGTATCCACCTGACATCATTGCGTGGTATCCAACTGTCTTGAATCAAGCCAATGCCTATGGAAAAGTTCCTGCTACAGCTAATCAATCAAGAATTGCTTTGCATATTGACTCCGAAAAACAAGATGGTTGGATTAATCGGATGTACGGCTTTGAGAATGGAACCAAGCGGCCATACTCAACACCCATTACAGCCGCTATGCAACAGCCTGGAATCATCGCTCAGGAAAACTATATACGGGCTTTGGCAAAGTGGGTTTTTAGCTATGGCGAGGGGGGCACGCTAAATCAATTTGTACCAGATGCAAACGGGAACGCTAGCGGATTCACTAGGTCGCAAGCACTAATTTACAATCAAGATAGGAGCCTCGGTTTAGAAAATTGGGAAGGCTTCTCTAAGATGAATTTGTGGATGGATGGAAGCAATCCTGAAGCGCAACTCTACAAGAGAAGTATTGGCTATAACATCTGGCTAAAAAACTACACCATCAATGTAACAGCAACTACAGTTAATGTAACTTTGAATTGGGAGGGCATAGGTACTGCTGGTATACACCACAAGCAACCCTTCTTTTTAGAACTAGGTGGAGTACAGATACAGCTTAGCAATGATGCAAGAGAACAAATACCAAGAGGTAGTAGTACAGGTTCGTGGACATATTCTGTACCACGTCCTGTTGGATTAGTACCAGGCACTTATCCTATTAAGTTCTGGCTACCCGATGAAACCGTTTCTCTAAGAACCGACTGGCGTTATTCAATTCCAATTAGCAGTACGGGCATGACGTTTAATCAAACTGACGGACGCAACTATGCTAATCAAAGTATCATCGTCAATAGCACAGGTTCAGGTACAGGTTACAACTACTCTCTAAACACACTTGAATTACCAGAGGGATTAAACACCATAACCGTTACTGCTACTGATAATGTAAACGAAGTTAGCGTAACGTCTATCCAAATAAATGTAGACAATGTAGCCAACGAAGATACTACGCCGCCAACACTCGTTTTCTTTAGTCCTGCTAGTGGCGCAACGGTTGGTGGGAATGTCTTAGTCAGAACTAACACTACTGACTTTCAGAGTGGAGTGGATAGAGTTGACTACTACATAGATGATGTTCTTGCTGCCAGTATCCCAAGGCAAGATGGCTCTACCTTTCATGACTACAATTGGGATACAACTGCTGAGCTAGGTGGAACGCATGTAATCAAAGCAAGGTGTTTTGACAATGCAGGCAATCTCACTGAGAGATTGATTACCGTGACTGTAGACAATACGGGGGGAATCCCTGTTCTTAATGTCCTATCGCCCAAAGTCGGAGCAATCATCAAAGGTGATAACCGAGTCAGAATAACGGTAGAGGGTGATGTCGTAAGCGTAGGCATTTACATTGATAACGTTTTGCAAATTACCCACAACACTACTACAGGAGCAGCTTTCTATGATTACACGTGGGATAGCAATACCTACCCTGATGGTAGCCATGTCATTGAAGCAAGGGGACTGACCAGCGAAGCTGTCCCTGTAAACGTAGTCATACCTGTAATAGTTGATAACATAAATGACCCACTACCAGAAGATTACTATGTCTTGCAGGTGTTCACACCCACACGTAGACCAGTAGAAGGTAGAACGACTAGCCCTATTGGTTTGGTAGCTAACTATTCAAGCGCAGATTTTACTATCCCCGAATGGAAAGTAGATGGTGATGGTAACTTAGTATCTGGATTCTTTAAGAGCATCCCACTAAGACAAGATGGCACACGTAGGGTAGATATACAGAAAAATGACATTGTTACTTTCTGGTTTGACCATAAACCGCTATTCACTGCACTTGTTGATGTACCACCTAATCAAGACAGCATGGGTGCTGGTGTTTTGGCAGACCCACAGGACTATGAAGTCTATGAGCTAAAGAGCTTATGGGAGTTACTGGATAACCAGTTAATGCCCGATGTGGCTTTTTATAATGACCGTGACGAGTTTGATGTCACACAGGAGATTAGCCCTAGACGCTCTATATCACAATTGGCTAAGTTGCTAGAAAAGTATTTACCGACATCTGTACCTAAACTTCATGCTGCAACTAATTTCAATGCGCCTCATGCCGAATTTTATCAACCAGCAAGAACTATGAGGCAAGTCTATCAGTCTCTACTAGAGTCTACAAATAACACAAACATGTCTATGTGGTTTGACGCTATAGGAGAACTGCATTGGGATATAAGAAACACTACTTTAAGCCTGAACATGGCGAATCTGGAAGGACAACTATTACCTCCCGAGCCAGGAAACCTTACGACCTCAGTGACGTTTCAACTCTTGGGCGAGAACAAAGACCCAGATGGACTAAAACCTTCTGTCCTAAACCGTGAATACACAAAACCTGGGACTTTGAAGTACGTCTACGAAGACCCTGAGCATTATAAGTATGGTGCGAGTCAAGCGTTTCAAATTGGAATCGAACCCTCGATGCTAATTCCCCTTAGCGATTCTGCCGATGGAGCGCAAGTAGAAATTAATAATGTTTTTGACATAAACCATCTTCCTAGAATTTATGACGGGAATAATGACACTTATATGGGTAACAATCAGTTAGGTGCTGAATTCGGCATAAGCTGGCAACCTCAAGAACGTGGCGTATTCGGTGTCAAACTAACCTATCAGTTACTTACCGATAGTTCCCTAGCCACCTCTGAACTTTTAGGTAGATTATATCTAAACTATATTCACTCCTATGCTGGCGCAGATGGCACTCTGAAAACTGTTAATTCTGGTGCGCTATTAGAATTACCCTCGACGGGTACGACAAGTGCTGTGGGAGAGAAGAGTTCAATAGAACTCAGATTTTTACCCAAGCGTGGTCAGGATTATGGAAAAGTGGAAGTGCAACTTTTGGTAGATAATTTGACCCTAAATAACCAAATACGAATTTATGAAGCCCAACTTTTACGACTTGATACCAGACCTGATAAGACTCTTGAAACCCTAGCTAAGAAGCTAATTGTTTTACCAGAGAATGACCCTGGCGAGGTAATCATAGATTCTAGGAATGACCCACGTCCTGCACAGCCCATACCTGGATATGTAGAACCCTATTCACACCTAAGATTACGCTATTCATCCACTGATATAAGAAGAAGAAAAGTGGAGTCCATTGAATATCGCTTTATAGATGGTTTGGGAGATTGGGAATCCACACTCAGATGGGGTAGGCGTGACCCTCCAAGTGATTTAGCAGACCAAATAAGAATCCTAAGAAATGCAGCCGCAAAAGATAAGCGAGAAGCTACCACGCTTGCTGTGAGAAGGATTGAGTCATAATGCCTATACACCCTCCTCCACTACAGCCTACACGTACGCATGTTGCTAGATTCTACCGAACAGTAGGCGCAACCACTACAGCACTTTTCAAAGTCTACAAAACAAAAGGATTCAGAGGGCCACTTGAATACGAGTTGAATTATAGAAATATCCTACTCCCATTTGGGGGTTCTTTACTTTCTGGTAACGGTGTGCCTATACAGAAAGATTTAGAAATAGACTTTGATGTTCATGTAGGCAATATAGAAATAGAAGTAGTAGGACTCGAGCTAAGTAGCAGATTAGCAAGCTCATTAAATAACATAGATTACCTGCTTGCTCAGTGTAATTTTATTGAGTATCAACAGAAAAAGTACAGGGGTTTAGTCTTTCAAAAGGCTACCCCTGCTGATGCTAATAGCTCCGCAAAAAGTACCGTCCTAACAGCTAAGTTCTTAACTGATAGAAACTTTGTTGTTCCTCCTGTTGAGTGGGAAACGGGTGAAACACTACCTGTTGCTACCGTGATGACGAATTACACAACTCAGGTACTAGCGTCAACTGATGCGATAGGTGCAATTAACTACACCAAGGTATCAGGCTATGCACCCATTACCGTTAGTACAACAGGCTTAATTACTTGGAATTATGTCTATACAGTCTATGACCAAGTAATCACTATCAAGGCTACCGATTCAAACGGTAACGCAACTGATAGAACATTCACCATACCAACGCAGGGTGGGTTATATCCCGACTTCTGGCCAGACCAATATCCACTTGAATAGGAGCAATAAATGCCATTAACATATACCGACCAAGGCGATTTTATACCAGTACCAGACCCACTAAATCCACCAGTAGGTGCAATTAAGGTTACTGCTGCTACGCTCAATGCCTTCAACGATTCACACCTTGCTTTAACAGGAGCAGTAAATGCTACTCGCTTGGCAACCGATTCAGTTTCACCAACGGCACTCCCTAACAATGTAACACCGCCTTACCCCCTTGATAAAAGAAGTAGTATGCAAGTTACTGCTGGTGGCGCATGGGGCTTTGCTGCCATTGTAGAAACAGATGTAAATGCCACAGGGAGTATAGCAACTCAGATAGCGCATAAAACCAATAACGATGTTCAACGACGTGCTTTTGCTAGTGGAGCATGGGGAGCATGGTCAGAGTTTGCTAATACTGATTCTGGAGCGTTCCAGGGAACTCTTGGAGCGTTCCAAGCTCTGACGGATACCTCTATGATTACCAACGTTGTCATAGAAAGCCCTAACTCAATGCGTGGGCTATTCAGCCATACGGGTGCAGCTACAGGGGTAAATGTACAGACCTTTAACTCTATTGAGGTAGCAGGGCGACGCTTTGAACGAGTGGGTGGTATCTATGATGCACAACTCTTTGGTATCAGACACGACTCAACCTCCAGCCAGCAAGCAAGGGTACAGGCTGCCATTAACTTTATCAACGGTCTAGGTGGTGGTGTTTTACAGGGAAATGGTGCAACTATCTACACGGATAGCCGTATCACTGTTTCAGCCAATGTCTTTATTCGTGACATGAAGTTTAGAGCAACTGGTAACATCAACCCACTAAGGATTATGGCAGATGCAAGCCTTGATAATGTAGAGGTTAGTAATGTGGGGGCTAGTTCCTTTGCTAACACTACGGCTATTCTTGAAGTCTATGGGAACCCACCCTTTACGACACGCACAAAATCAACCTTTAGAAAGATAAAGATTATTGGTGGAACATCGGTAGGCACACGCAAAGGTGAAGGTATCAAGATTTTCACTGATACTGTAGATAATAGAAATGTAACGTATACCAAGTGGTTTGATGTGTCCATTGATTACTGCGACACTGGCTTACACATGATGGCATCCAAAGCCTCTACATCAGGTGAACTAACATGGATTAACTCCAATCAATTCTTTGGAATGTCCATCGCCTACTGTAATAAGCCTATCCATATGGAACGTGAAGTGGGTGCTGGTGCTGGTGGTTCACGTATTAGCAATAATGAGTTTTACGGTTTGCAGATTGAAGCTGGTGGTGGAGCTAACCCTACCTACATTATTAGGTGTGATGGAGCAGAGAATAAGTTCTTTAACACTACCGTTTATGATGCTGAGTGGGATGCTACACCTAAAGCCTACATGGAGTTTACTAACCTAGCTGCTTTGAACTACTTTAGTGGACGTGCTGAAACATGGATGTTCCATAAGTGCCAGAGCAAAGTGGTTGTAGATTTATGGAACGGTATCGCTTCACAAAGTAATGCGCTTATCACACCTGGCTCAAGAGCTTCTGCATCCTTCCTTGGCAACAGTGATGACATCTTTGCCTATACGGTAGACAGACATACCCTAACGACGACGGGTTCTGCACCTATAACGGGTGTGGTGGATAATGCCTTCCTTCCTAGCAGAACGGCTCGTGTGGGCTACGATGCTACAGTAGCTACCCCTGGCGCACCTGTGAGATACAGGATTAAGAAATCCAAGTCTGCTGTCTCATGGGATTTCCTGTATGCGCTTGGGATTCAGTTTTACGCAACACATATACCAACCTACGTAAAAATCAGAGTATTCAAAAATGCCGCATGGTGGGAACTGTATAACACGACAAGTAATACACAATCAGAGATACTTAGATATGTTTCAGGTATTGATGACCCGACGGTAGGAGGTGGGCATAATCCACAGGGGTTAGGTATTATTAGCTCTGGTAGTCCAGGTGAAACCATCGAGGAAGTTGAGTTTGAGTTTGGTGGTAGCAATGACATTGATAACGTTATTGAAGTTGTAAGAGTCTTCGGATTTGCCAATAATGATACTCCAGGTGCATATGCAGAAGCCAACAATGCACTTTTCTATGGAAATGCTAAAGGGCTATCTTTAGCCTTCACGCCTAAAGCAATTGTAAGCAACATTATTACTTTGAATAGCGAGACACCTGAACATGGAATTAAGGTAACGACGGCTAGTGGAACGCTAAACAGAATCACCGCACTAAGCAATACTAGACATACGCACTTAGTAACCTTGAGGATTGATACAGATTCAGAAGCACCTTTGACAATCAATCACAATTCAGGAGATACAGCAGGCTCTATCATCCTAAAAGCTGGAGCAGCAATTACACTTACAAGTCGCTACCAGATGATTCTGCTTTGGTGGGATACATCGCTTAATCGCTGGATACAAATAGATGATACAGGAGTACCCGCACCAAGTTCTGCTGACCCTTGGACGTATTTAAGTATTGGCTCAGATTTTACGGATGCTGTGGCCACGTTTGCTAATGTCTCGAGCTTCACCGCCGACGCTGCAAGTAAATATATTGTTGAGGTGTTTTCTACTGTGCGCTCAACGGTGAATACAAGCGGTGGCGCATTTACCCTTGATGTGCCAAGCGATGCGACAGTAAGAGGGTACACAATGGGCATTACTGCCACAACGTCTGTTGGTGGTACGGCTACAGAAGGTGATGGCACTACAAGCGGTGTGGTGACGGCTGTGAGAGCAAGCAATGTGGATGCGCCGTTTATAGCGGCTTACCGAGTGAACACCGTGACCGCTGGAACTGTTGCTTTGCAAGCTCGAGGGGAAACAAGTGGCGATACATTTACAGTAGAAGCCGACTTCTTTCATATGCGGTACAGAAAGATTTAATAGGAGTACAATATGAGTTGCACAAATAAACCCGAAGTCGTAGGAGGTAAAGTTTTTGTGCCTTGGGAAATAGACAAGCGCAAAGGAAATCAATATAAGCTAACCGTTAAACCTCCTAACGGTATCTATTCACCCTATACAGGGTACACAGCTATTCTTAGGCTTTACTACGATAGCAATACTACCCAAGTAACACCTGATGATACTTTATCTACAGCTAACACAAGAATCACTTTGCCCAATATAGGAGCAGGTGAAAATAGCTTTACTCTTACTATCCCCAAGACTATCGCAGCAGCATACACAGAAAACAAGCTGACTGGATTCATGGAAATCAATCCACCTACGGGAGATACCGAGCATGTCATTGACTTCACGGTAACTGTGACATGCTCGTAGAGACTGTACAAAATACCTACACGGTTGAAGTAATACGGCAAGGAAGTTTAGAGACTGTAACCAATGCCTATACAGTAGAAACAGTAGGTGAAGAAACTACGCTAGAAGTTGTGAATCAACAACCTAGCGTAGAAGTCTTGGTAACTGAAACGGTTGTGCAGGTTGCACCTACTACCTACAAGGTAGAAACGGCAACTGTAAACGGTGGAACATCACCGCCTATCACTTTTGAATGGCTAAGTAAGAATTTACAGACCTACCCTGCTGAGCTTAATTACACAGCAGGAGTTTTGACTTCTATTGTCTACACTACCCTTGACGGAACAATCACTAAAACCTTTATATACACTGGCGGTGTATTAACTCAGGTAAATCTATCTGGCTCTATACCCACTTATATACCAACAACAAAACACTTCACCTACTCAGGTGGAGTTATTACGGACATTTCTTATTCCTAAAAGGGGGTGAATCATGGCAACGTTTACAATAACTGCATTAAATACGAACATAGATTCACTCGCAGGTAAAGCAGGGGGTGATATTTACAACATCAACGGGGGGCAGTTGGTTATTGACCAAGATAGTAGATATGGGCTTAATCAGTCAACAAGCACATCTTTAGCAGCACAAACTATATCTGCTACCCTTGGCGGGGAAATCCACGTAGATGCTACTACGGTAAGGCTCATTCCTTATAACACAGGAACGGGTAATGTACCAGTAAGCAACACAGTGATTTCTCAAGGTGGTGTTTCTGCAAAACTGATAGGCGTATGGGGTTCTTTAACCGCAGCACCAACAGCTTCAGGTGCAGCTATGCCCGCTACTGGATTTATTAAGGTAAAGCAAAAAGCAGGAGGCAACTATGCCGCAGGTGCTTTAACAGGTATCAGCGCAAGTGCTACGGGAGCAGATACCGCAGGTTGGCTTGACATAGTAGGTGATGAAGCTGCAACCTGTACAGTACCACGCTTAGGTACTTACAGGGTTACAGGTGATTGGTACGAGCTAGGAACTACCAACGCTACCGCTAATCAACAGTTTCAAATACCCTCTTCTGGATTGACAACCTACATCCCTGGCGTGTTCATTGAAAAAGTAGCAGGTGGTGGTGACTACGAGTTTTACCCTGATGCTGGCTCACAAACCACGGTAGCAACGGATATAAGAGCTAAGGTAGTTTGGATTGATACCGCAGGGTTAGTAAGAATTGGACATAACGGAACTGCCAATGCTGGATACGTACCAGTGACGGGCTTGAAAGTCGTTATACCAAACATCATATTCCACAATTGCACTACAGCAGCAAGAACAGCAAACGCACTACCAAACGCAACGCTAGCAACACGCTACGATTTTACTACTACAGGTGGGGGAGTCATTGATATTGACAAGGCTATGTTTGGTTGGTATATGTCCTTTTCTCAGGCTTTTAGCGTAAATTGCACCAATAGTGCAACGCTTGAACAAATAAGCATTTCGGAAATTGCCTCACCCATGACACTAGACACCTTTGGGGTAGGACAGACCGCAGCACGATCACAGGTTGCATTATTAGTGTCGCTTTGTTTTGCGGGCATCACCATGAGTGATTGTCATTTCTCGAGTGCCAAATTAGTATCGTCTGGGTTCTACACGGCAACCATTACCGATTGTGAATTGATAACAGCAACCAACGTAACTTTTACAGGGTTAGCCTTAAAGGGTAGCGCTACTACAGGTAATGTTTTAGCTACCCGTATGAATAACTCAACATGGACAAATACAGAGCTAATCAATGGACGCTTTGTGCAGGCCACATGTTCAAATAACACGATTACAAATAGCTCCTATGCAGACGTGATTACAGGTACTACCAACACAACCGCAGTACAGAACTCACATGCCTTTGAGATAAGTACAAACAGTAGCAACATAACTATTTCAGGGATTGATTTCCTTGGGTTAACTAATGTACAGCCTTACCTTGGATTGTTTCATATTGCAGCAGCAGGGAACAAGGCTATCAGGCTAAGAAATGTAGGTACTCGTGCTTCTCCACTAAGTTTAGGTTCTACTAACGGTGGTGCTTATTTAGTTCAGTTCGCCACAAGTGCAGCAGCTAATGACGTAAAAATACAAAGATGTTATGTATCCAATACCAGAACGGGCATATGGACAGCAGATAACTCTAATACGAGGGTTGTATTTGAAAATGTAGCAGGGGATTATGCTGATGCCCCTGTAGTACCAATGCTAAACACTAGCGTCAAAGGAGTAGCTAGCACCACATCCTTAACAGCACAAACAGCTTGCTATGGAACGCATTGGTTTGATATTTTCACTGCCACCACAACAGGACGCATAGGCTTATTCATGAACGAAGCGACGACCCTAACCGCTTCACAAATTGCACTAGCTAACGGCGCAAGGTTTACGAGTGCAGGTGGTTTATACATGCCAACTATAGGCATGGAAGCTATCTTTGAAATGCCTTACTATGCTCTAGGTCATACCGCATTCCCAAACAATGCTGCTGTAATGGCAGGTGGTACGATTGGTAACTATACTCTTGACTACCAGATAGATAAAAATGATGGTAATGGATTTAGTGCCTATAAAACATTGAATGGTACGAACCTATCAGGTGAAACAGGTATTGATGCAGCATTGGGTGTCAAGCTGAAAATAAGAATTACCACAAGCACAACTAACGCTACCGCTATCACCTCGCTCTATGTACTCACAACCAGCACAGCAGCAGCACAGGACAATCAATACCCCCTAGATACTGTAGCCGTGAAAGTAAACGCAAAAGACGCAACGACACTAGCAGCTATAGAAGGCGCAAGGGTTTATTTAACTGCCACAGGTGGTGGCCCTAGTCCAGATGGAACAGTCTTGTTAACAGGGCTTACCGATGCAAGCGGTTATTTGGAAAATACAAGTTTTGCTTATCTTGGGAGTCAGACCATATCAGGACGAGTAAGGAAAAGTACCAGCGCACCTTATTACAAAACAGGAACAGTCACAGGAACAATCACGTCTAATGGGTTGGATATAACCATCCTTTTAATTCCAGACGAATAGGAGTAATACATGCCGATAGGTACAGATTTTGAGATTCAGAATGATAAGGACATACGCTACATAGGTGCTGCTCATGCTGCATCTGGAGCAGGGTATTACACCGTTCTGGAATTACACAGATGGTTACAAGACTTAGCCGATGATGCGAGTGCAGCAGGTGATGATTTCATGGATATTACCCGTGATACACCATCTGATAAGTTATTCGATACCATCATCACGCTAATCAACGGTTACAACATTGATGATACTGCATCTGAACACCTCTATGGTGGTTCTATCATTCAGGCAAGTGGCGCAACCATCTATGACGGTATTCAGGTTGTTGCTAATGCGGGCGCACATGTTGAGATTGTACAGAATGGTGCAATTGTCGCTAATGACTTCTGGAATAGCGTACCCTTTGGCTCATCCAATAAGGGTTTGAATCCAGACGCTACGGGTGGTGTATCGCACCGCTTTATTTTTAAGGTACGCACAGGTGGGTCAGACATTGATGGGCGCAAGATTGTGGCTCAAACTCGTGAATGGGGTAAAACTTATTCAGAGTTTAGAATCGGTGGTGGTACATCTCGTGGGGTAAACGTTATCCCACTTACCTATGCTGACGACTTGAACAATGCTACCGCAGAGGCAACCGTAGCGACATGGACGACTATCACAAACACTGAGGGATTCCGTTCTATTGACGTTGATAACAACAGTACACCAGAGAATTATTACTCTGAGTGGAATCGTGCAACGTTCAGTATCAACCAGTTCTATGAACGTATGAAGTGGCTTAGTCGTCGGGGTAGCTCTTCAACACTGTACGGATTGAACGGCGAAGTGTTTAGAGGTATCACTCATGAGATTACTACAGATACACCTACAGGTACGTTTAGTGCAGTAGAAGCAGTTTCATGGAGTGGTGGCACGGGACAAATGCTGGCTATCAACTCCCCTACTGCACCTACTAAGATGTGGATTCAATTGCTAACAGGTGTAGCTCCAACAGACAACCAGGTAATCACAGGTGGTACATCTAGTGCAACCTGTCAGGTGAATGTAACCGTAACTGATAGAACGCTATCCTTCCCCTTCATTGGTGCATCAACAGGGTCATCATTGATTGGTGCATACGGCATCGGCTTAGAGGCAACCGACTTATCCAGCAGTGATAAGGTGTTTGATTTAACCAATACTCAAGTACAAGCACCGAACTATGTAACCTTTACGGTAAGTGGTCTGGTTTCTACTGAGGATACTGTCCTTGTGGGGCCAGCAGCAGCAGGCGTACTTGATTTAGACCAGATGACACTCAACGGTGCATTAACAGGTGCAGCAGTGACCAGCGTAGTAGTGAACGGCTCAATCCCTTCTGATACACCAGCTACAGGGACAATAAGGATTCTTAGAGCTAATGGTGCTTATAGCAAGCATAGTTACAGCGCATGGGTGGGTTCAACCTTTACGATTGCATCTCACAACTTTTCAACAAACAATGCTGCCAATGCTGCCAATGTATTTATTAGCTATATTGACAAAGTAGCAACAGCTTCAAGTGAGAGCTTCACGGCTATCTATAATTCAAACAGAGATTTGTTTATCAGGGTACGAGATGGGGGAACCACCCCCATTAAGACATTTGAAACAACGGGTGTTTTAGGTTCAGGTGGTGGTAGCTCCACAGCAATCAGGACAAGTGATGCCTAATGGCTATAAGTATCAATTGGTTGACGAAAGTTATCAACGTACCCCAAGCAGATTTAACCTCTCTTGGGGGCACTGAATATGCGTTGAACGTTGATACTTTTCGTCTAGCTCTAAAAGACATAGAGGATGGGGAAGAAGGTATGAGCTTCCCCATGACCCACAACCATGTTGCACCTATCAATGTAGGGGGTGTAGCTTTGGCTAGGGTTATCGAGATTATCAACGGCTACACCGTAACCTTTGAGGATACAGGTACACCCTATTCCGTATCCCTACAAGGGGCTAATAGCAACATAGGGGATGTAGTAAACCTAAACAATGTTTCAGTGCGCTCTAATAACTCTGCTGGACTGGTAGAGAGTGGTGGTAGTGGCTCAGGAGCAACACCGCAAGAGATAGCACAAGCCGTATGGCAATATCTGAAAACGAATCCAACAACAGCAAATAGCATGAAGCAAGTTGTTGAGAAAATTAAGAATGAAACTGTTTTAATTCCAGCAACACTATAATTCTACAAATTGTAGATACTGCCCTTTAGTATTCCCTCCCCGACTACCTAAAGGGCTTTTCTTATGCAGGCTTCCTCCCCCTGCCCTTCCTCCTCTCTACATCTCTGAGTATGTCGGGGTATCTCAGAGTATTTTGACACAGCGACAATCTGGCTACAGTGAGGTATAATTATTTATGAAGATTATCATTGACCCAGGACACGGTGGACATGACCCAGGGGTTTTAGATGAACGTGCTGGAATACCTGAGAAGTATGCAAACCTAGTTACAGCACTCACACTCAAACACTATCTGACACAGCAAGGGATAGATGTTGAGATGACAAGGACTAATGACACCTACCCTCCATTTAATGAACGCACAAAGTCAAGAGGGGCAAACCTGCTTATATCAATTCACTATGACTGGAACAAAGCAGATGACTTGATTTACTATGCCTCTGAGAATCCAGCTAGAACACGAGATAAAGAGTTAGCTTTAGGGCTAGGTAGAATCTTAAACATTCCAGCTTATCCATCCACAAATAGTCAGTATAAAAGACTTTACATAGATGATTATAAAGAAGCACCAGCAATTCTTTGGGAGGTAGACAACATTGGCGATTTTGTCTCGACGGAAAGATACAGGATTGAAAGATGCGTGGCTTTTGTTACTGCGCTTAAAGCTGTGTGGAAATAAATGAAAGGATTCTTTAATATCTATAAGCAGAGGTATGATTATGATTGCGTCCTAGCTTGTGTTTCTACTTTACTCCAAAAGGATTACGCAGAACTATTCAGTGAAGAGATAATCAAAAAAGCCGAAGAAGAAAAAGGATTGAGCGTCAAGGAAGCACTAGATGCTGCTAAGTTGCAAATCAACACGGACTATTGGGAAGTATTCATTCCCTACGAAATGGCATCTAGTGGAAATCTAAAACGTTTACTTAATGGACGAAGGGCAATTATTATAGTTCCGTCACTCAATAATTGGAACGCTCAACATGCAGTGTATTGGCATGGAGAAACGCTTTACGACCCGAGTAATAAACAAACTTACACATGGCTTGACCACTTGATACCAAGAACCATATTCATATTTAACGAAATCCTCTGTAGAAAATTAGACTACTTTTGATGAGAAACAGAATCATGAAGTATCTACAGCGAAGGCAAATGAGGCGAATTACTAACCCAAGGTATAGGAGGTAGGCATGGTAAGCCGTTTAATCTATCCGACTCTATAAGGAAGGAGGTGATTAGTTCTAGGCAGTGGGAAAGTAGCCTATACCCACAATGTAAGAAAGGAATTTATGAATACAAAACAATTGATGAGCATGGCTTATGACTTGGTAAAGGGGTTTGTGCCTACAATGGCTGAACCTATGATTGCCTTGGTAGTAAGTTTATTACTACCTAACCTAACGAGCTATTTGGAAACACTAGAAGAAGATGCTAGGGGAGATGCAGGATTATTTATTTTAGAGAAGTTAAGAGAATGGGGTATTGCATGAAGCGCATAGGATTGCTTTTAGCCCTTGCCTTGGCTCTAGTAAGCTGTACACCTGCTGCTAACCTAGCCCTAGGTGCTGTAAACGCTGTAGGACGTTCTGACGATGGTACAAGCCTTCTGGTGACAACTAATGGCATTGCATTTCAACCCGTGGGACTTAAAGAGAGCGTAGTGCTGTCTGTAGTCGCTGATAAGTACGTAGATGAAGCTAGGCAAGAATTAGCCTACTTTGAGCTACAGGATTCTAGATGCGTAAGAAGAGACACGAAGCCCGAGGAAGACCATAGGTATGTGTGCAAGCTAGGTAGTCTAGATGCAGATACTTTTGTCTTGATAAAAGGTGTCAATCGTGATGCCCTTATCTCATGGCTACAGGATGGTGAACTAGCAGCAAGGTTTATTGTTGCAAGGGAGTAAACATGCCTATAACCCTAGAGAGGGATGTAACCCTGACAGGTAAAGCTACCTTTGAACTAAGTGACATAGAAGTAGATAAGATAGCTACCGAAGCAGGATACATAAAGAAGCCAGATATAGAAGAACCACCTAAGCCCCCGATAACAGGGGGTTTTAATTTTGAATATGAACTTAAAGATGTAAACCGTCCTGACGTGGGATGTTACACCAATAACGGCTTTGGAGCAAAGACCGACCCTGACGCTAAAGAGTTTAAGGTTTACCGCTTTGCTTTCCATCTACCCCACAATAGAGACTTAAACGCTAGTGACATAGCAGGATACAAAGAGACTCTTCTTAAAGGATTGTCAGAGGGCAAAAAGGGATATATCAGGTTTATCTACAACTATGACCGTGTAGTGAATCAACCTATCCTTGAACAGATGCTAAGGCATATAGCGCAACTAGGAGCATTTCTACATGAGATGCGTCATGCTATTGCTGCTGTAGACTTTGCCTTCTTGGGTTTATGGGGTGAATACCATAGTGACAATCTAACGGCTGAGAATGTACGCAATGCCAATGCTATGAAGCAAAGGCAAGCAATGGAAGCGCACTGGCCCAAGGATATGAGCATACAGGTTAGGTATCCTAAAGTTCTAATCAGACAGGGTATCAACCCTACAGGTTGGTTTGATTGGGATAAGCCACTTAATGCTACAACTGCCTATGATGCAACCAAGACTACATGGGGTGGACATGGTGACTCATGGGGTAATCTTCCGCAAGAATCTACCTGGTGGCCACACGATAGGATTGATGGGGAAGAGTGGAGGCAACAAAAAGCCTTTATGTGGGCTAATGCTCAATGGAGCTACTACAGTGGTGAGCCTGTACCAGTAGGTTATAAGTCGCCTTGGGATGTATCAAACTACAAGCCGATGACTAGACAAGGTGTGATTGACCACATCTTCAGGACGGGTACGAGCCTGTTGAATAGCAATGGGAACGCTAAGCTAAAAGAGTATATGCAACAAGAAGCCGCAATGTACCTCAAGTATAAAAACACCATTGGCTATAACCTTTGGCTTAATAGCTTAAAGATTAGCAATGGAAGCAGCTTAAAGATTGATATGGCATGGAGCAATGCAGGTAGTAGTGGCAAGCATAACCCAAGACCGTTGATACTACGTGTTGCAGGTAAAGATGTCGTTATCTATGAGGATGTACGCAAGTATGTACCTAGAGGGCAAAAGTCAGGAACGATTAGTGTTGAGTTACCTAAACTAGATTTGGCAACTGGCACACATCCTATAGCCATTTGGCTACCAGACCCACACAAGGACTTGAGGAATAAACCTGAGTTTGCTGTGCAGCTTACTAACAAGGGTGTTACGTTCAATGGTGCAAATGATTTAGGAGTGTTCTTGACAGTATGAAACAGGTATTTGTAGCTGGCATAATCTTAGGCTTAGCCCTTGGATTATTGATAGGTGCTGTAGTATAATCAAGCGTTGGTCATTGAGGGCATTTCGTCACTAAGACGTAGCTTGAGGGTATGAATGGATTGAGTAAATCCACACTTACTGGAGATAGAAGGCTAAAAGCCTGAAAGTTAGCCAAGACAACATCAAGCAAAATGAGCGACCTGAGCCACATACCCCACACGCCTTAATCGGCGCACCAGGTGGGGGTTTTATTTTCTACAATTTGTATAGGAGGTTTCTATGACTTAATAAAGGAGTCATATGAAGCATAGCAAAAAACATATAAGACATCATAGAGCTAGAATCATTCGTAATAGGGCAAAGCGTTGTAAGTGGAAAAGTCCTAGATATTTCAGAGAAGATATAGAACCACGTTTGGGCATTTTCAACAAGACGAAATCAGTTACTTATCAATGCAGGTGTACATGGTGTACCAACCCGTACAAGAAGCCTAAACATAGTGCTATAATTGAAGCACAGAAGGGGACGGTGGCCTAGATTACCTCTCCCCTAGAGAGTCAAAGTCCAGTAATAAACTAGGAAAAGGCTAAGACTCGCCCCTCTAAATCAAGAGGGGTTTTCTTTTCTACAAATTGTATATCCCATATCTCAAGACGTGGGATGAATGAACAAAGTCAAGGTACTTATAGACAATATGCCTTGACTTTGTTCATCATGCTTTACGAAACTGTCTATATTAGTGTAGACATAAACAAAATAGTTTTTTTACCTCTGTAACTAAGAAAGGTTACGGGGGTTTTCTTTTTTTAAGGAGAAATATGGAAAACGATATTAGGCAATTATTCACCCCTGAGACAATCGGGATTCTTTTAACACTGCTATCAATGCCTCTTACCAACGTATTGAAAAGGATATGGGGTACAGAAGGTAATTACACCAGACTGGTGAATGTATTCATCAATGCTCTAAAGGGTGCTGTAGTGATGGTAATTGGTGGACAGTCTAGCTTTACCTATGCCCTAGTGTGGCTTGTAGTGGGTGTGCTAGTTGACCAGGCAACTTACTTTGCAGTAGTTAAACCAGAAAAGGCAAAAGTCTAAAACAAACGAGCCTCCTAAACGTATTCCACCACAGCTTAGGAGGCTATATTTAATCATATATCGGGGAAGTGTGATGTAGTTCACACTTTTATTGTGGTGACGAAAGATGGAAATGGCAGATTTTGAAATCAAGCTTGACAACCTTACTAAACAACTAGATAAACTGGATTCAGCATTGCATACAGGATTGCAGAATATTGAAGCCAAGCTTGACCAGAGACTAGAGAATCGAGACAAGAGAGTAGACACCTTAGAGGTGCGTCTACGTGAAGTTGAGAACTTCCAGAATCGGCAAAAGGGATTAAACACCCTCATGTCAGTCATAGGTGGAGCATTAACAAGTGCAATTGTTATATATATCTGGAATTTAATTATTAAGTGACATAACGACAAATTGGCTACATTGTGTTATCATGTATGTGGGCTAAGTAGCCAAACCCCTACAAATAAAGAAAGGGAATACATGACGAAACTATCCACCACGTTTCTTGCATTACTACTTACCGTAAGCCTAGCACAAACACCTACTGAAACCGCTTGTGAAGCCATAGGAACCTATCTGGATGCAGCTAATGAGCTTGTGTCCTTGGAGTTTGTTTACTCAAACTCTGGAACCATGCAGGATGCACAAGAGGCAATGGTAAAAGCAATTGTAGACTTAGGAATCATCCTAGGAAGTGACCAGATGATGACCTACGAGAAACACGAGCTATATATGTTTGATACATCTGATAAACGGTATGTGTTCTCTGCTAATGCTGCCAGTGATGATAGCTGGCTAGTGTGTGGTTTTGAGATGCTACCACAGGCTCCTAGTAGTGGGGCTAACTCTTGAACTATGATGATAAAGTCCGTGAGTTTATGCGGTCTTATCTACAGGATAACGGCAAGCTACCTACACAGCTAGAAGTAAGAACAAACGTAAAAGGCAGCACTGCATTAACAACACAAGCATGGAAACGGGTTAGAAATGAGCCTGAATTTACCAGTGAACCAGTGCTTGAAGAATCGTTTCATGTAACCAATAGCACAGCTACCCTAAACGTACCGATACCAAAAGATGAACCCTTTAGCATAGAGGGCATGGTGGAACGCTTTAAGATAGATACTAGCGTTTGGAGAGTTAAGGATTTCAAGGTTAAGACATGGCGAGGCTTGATAGGAGAGGGTAAGTCTATCCTGCAAGATTGGGTGCAGATTAACTTTGAGAGACTAATCACCCTAGATGAAGAGGAGAAAATCAATGCACTCAAATCCAGCTTTGAACGATTCGCTAGTAAGTACGCACCAAGTAGATTTCATATTGTTACGAAAGCTAAAGGTGATGTGCTTCTGGAACCGTTTTTCACCGACTGTCATTTTGGTTTGCACTCGTGGGGTGAAGAAACAGGGCATGACTATGATTTGAAGATAGCCGAACGGATGTACAAAGAAGCTGGTGAGAATCTTTATAACAAAATGAAGCACCACAAGGCAGATAGAGTTTTAATGCCCATAGGGAATGACCTGCTTCATGTAGATAATCCGCATAACATGACAACAAAAGGCACTGTCCAGCATACAGATTCACGATGGCAGAAAGCCTATGATGTGGCTTTAGAGAATGTGATATGGAGTATTGACCTGTTCTCTACACTTGCACCCGTTGACGTTATTCTAGTACCAGGGAACCATGCTACCGTGATGGAAACATTACTAGGTAAGGCTGTTGAAATCTTTTACAGGAATACAAACCACGTCAAAGTTGACGTACGTCCATCTCCACGTAAATACTACGAATGGGAAACTGTTTTAATTGGATTGACGCACTCGCACCAAGAGAAGAAAAAAGACTTGCCTAATATAATGAGCGTGGAGGCTAGACCGAATCTACAAATTGTAGAAACTCGTGAATGGCATACAGGACATATCCATACACAGGTTGTAGAAGAGATACAGGGTGTCGTGATACGTTCCTTCCCTGCTTTGGCACTATCAGATTCATGGCATCATGGCAAAGGCTACAAAGGCAACCTACACGCTGTGCAGGGTCTAGTGTTTAGCAGAGATGGCTTTGAATCCAGTTACATAGGAAGGACATCATAATGTGGACATTGAACCCTTTGACTGGAACGATTTACCCTATATCATCTTAATACTCTACTTACCTGAACTACCTGCTGGATGTGCGCTTTTGATACTCCCACGTCTAAAGACAGTGGGATTCTTGCGTCAACGGACGGTGCATACTGATGTTCAGTGTAGTCTTACCCATCCTCAGCAATTTTAGACTGGCAGTATCACGGCCAGCAGAAAGGTTTAACCCTTCCAAAAGTATGTTTAATGCAGCGTTTTCATCACGGTTGACTTCTTCACCACAAGAGCATGTCCAAGAGCGGTCAGACAAGGTTAATTCTTTGTTGACTACGCCACAAGCAGCATGTAGCTTTGAAGAAGGAAAGAACCTATCTATCCTTTGTACTGTCTTTCCTTCCCATAAAGCCTTGTACTCAATTTGTCTCACAAACTCACCTAAAGAAGCATCTAAAACCGATTTAGCTAAGTTGGTTTTAGCCATGCCTTTTATGGATAAGTCCTCTAAGCAGATTAAGTCATATTCATTCACAAGTTCTCTTGAGGTTTGGTGTAACCAGTTAGCACGAAGGTTTCCTATCCGCTTATGGAGTTTAGCAACAGTGCGCTTGGCTTTCGCTGCATTGTTACTCCCCTTCTTTTTGCGTGATAGTGCCTTTTGTGCTTTGGCTAACTTAGCCTCGAGCGAACGAAAAAACTTAGGAGGTTCTATATGTTGGTAAGCAGTGCCGTCAGTAATCACGGCAAAGTCTTTCAATCCGAGGTCAACACCGCAAGCCTTTTCAATTGGCTTGAGTGGCTGTCCAATAAACTCAGTAACGCAAGTAGCGTACCAGTCACCCGAAGGGGTTTGTTTGACAGTGACGCTCTTGATAGTGCCGTGTTCGTGGGTATTAAAGCATCTAACCCAACCAAGTTTAGGCAACTTCAAACGGTTGCCTTCCAAAACACAGTCTTTGGGATAGCGCAAAGCTGGCAGAGTTCTATGCTTAGCCTTAAAGCGAGGGTACTTAGCCCTTTTATCAAAGAAGTTCTTAAAAGCCCTTTCAACGTCTTTCAAGGCATGTTGCAAGCTATCAGCAGGCGCATCATAAAGCCAACGGTTAGCCTGTTTGTAGGTAGTCATCTCAGCCGATTGTTGGTTGTAGGTCAAGCCCTTCTTAGTGGCTTTGTAAACCTCATTACGCCTAGCCAAACCCCAATTGAAGATATGCCTAACCAGACTAGCCTGATAGGTAAGTGTTTGGGCTTGTTTAGCGGTAAGACGCAATTTAACTTTGATGGTTGTGGTATGCTTATTCACGACACAGTGCCTCAATCACTGTGTCTTTATTATATCACAGACTTACCACACTTTCAGCAAAAAACCTACGGCTATCGCCGCCAAAAATTCCTCCCACGGCTAAAGCACGTGGGTTTCCTTTTTGGGAGATAGAATGAATAGCGAAATCTTCTATGTAAATAAATGGATATGGAAAAACCCTGATGTTGGATTCCGTAGACCTTGCATAGTTGGTACTGGAATAAGTACCAGAGTCATAGCCAATAGGATAAATGCAGGTGAGGCAATAAGCAGTGTGGCTAGCGACTATGAATTACCCGTAGAAGCTATAGAAGCAGCTTGTGAATATGAAAAGTACAGACTCTAGCTTGACAGTGTAGCCAGTTTATCATATACTACCCATAGCTCGATATTAAGGTCTAAAGAAAAAGCCCCAATACAGGGGCTATCTTTTTTTACTCTATGACCCGTTCACCTAAGCAAGAGTCAGGTTATCTGTCCAAGAGTCAGGTTATCTGTCAATGTGGGTATCAAATCCCTCACGGTTTACTTCAATGACTCCATCCATTTTATCTCAATAGTATAATCTGTATGACCTACAAGGTAGGCTCGAAAGGGGTGTTGCATACGGATGCTAGAATTCTCTTCCCTACTAAGAGTTGCACTAAATCCTACTTCGTGTCCACGAATCTTCCTAACAAGATTCTCTAAATGTTCAATCAATTCTTCTGCGGATAGGTAGTCTTTCTTAGTCATTAACTGATTCACAATCCACTCCCTTAGCTTTAAGTATAGCTAGGCATAATGCCTTTGAATAAGACAAGCTCTTGCCGTCAAAGAGACTATCATTAGTGCGGTACAAATCAACATTCCTGTCATTTTCTAGGCACACTCCCATAAAACTTTTTACACTTATGTCCATACCTACACTCTACAACGAAGGGCACACCTGTTTCATAGTGCGCTCGATTCATGAAAGAAACTGCTCTACGAAGAGTATTAAACGCAGCAAATCCAGCGGCATAAGTTGTAATCTTTGTATTGGATTTTCTCTCTTTCCATTTATAGTAGTCAGTTATATAATCACAAGCTCTATCAGAATCCTCGTATGATATTTTATCGGCTGGATAAACAAAATGTCTCGCCCTCACTTCTTACTCCTATCTAACACCTGAAATACCTTACTGCATTTTATACAGTTTGTAGAACCGTACTTTTTGACCTCGTTTACTGCACCACAATGAGGGCATGTAACCTTAATCATTTTGCATCATTCCTAATTCCTCTAAAATCACAACTAGGTGACAATCTGGGTCATCTTCTTTGCAGAAACATGATAGGTATTTTGCATTGAGTAGAGGTGTGAGGTCTGGTGGTGGACAATCTTTTCCAAAGGCAGTATGAGCTAAGCTACCTCTGACCCATTGACGATAATATCCCTGAACTTCTTTTTTATCTATCATCATACAAGCTCCGCACATACAGCCAGGCTCAATGTCGCCTATTGCGAACGGATTTCCATACTTCCCTGGACGTGTGCAATGCACCGTACCCTCTGGAGCCTTCCAGCCTTTGACACGCTTCCTCTGAATACGTTTGGGCAGGGTCATTTCTCCTCCAACAATCCCATAGCCCTAACATGAACGCAACTTAATACTTTTTTCGGCGAAACAACACAGTCCATGCACAATCCCCGAAGTAGTCTCCTTCGCACCGTTGAGGGTTCTAGGCTGAACTTTCTTGAAAGCTGAGATATAGTCATTTCCTTACCATTAAAAACCAAAAAATGGTTGTCTCGCCTGTTGTTCATTTGCTGTTCCACAGTAGCCCACCTTATATTGCCTACTTCATAGTGTGACAAAGAGTTTATTCGGTCTAAGCTATATGACGAATTTGGACGTGGGCCCACTTCATTAAAAAACTCCGTAAATGACCTAAACCTGAATTCGATACCCTTCGCCCCATAGTATTTGTAGCTTGGGTGTTTTTCATATCTGCATCTCTTTTTTGCTGACTCGTAAACACCTGCTTCGGCTGGATACTTTCCCCTTAATCCTAAACACCGTTCGCTTGTAGCATCTGACTTAAAGCAGCCACAGCTTTGTGTACAACCTGAAGCTAAGTCTTCCCCCCTGGGCTTAATCACGTTTCCACAACTGCATTGGCAAAACCAATAAGGTTTGCCCCACTTTCCAGACCCAGCATACCCCAATACAGTGAGCCTCCCGAAAACCTGCTTATCCCTATCTATAAAATTATGGTTTTTTGACTTTGGTTGAAAAACAATATCAGATATTGAATAATACTGCTTAGACATTTCAAACTCCTTACAGTTTGGTTTGTTTAGTAACCTTTGGGTGCTGAAACACTCAGGGGTTACGCTTATATTATACAACATTTAAGCCCAAGCATTTTATAATTCCAACGGCTAGAGCGTGAGCCATGTTTTTTATGCCGTCAGGATTTACCCCGTATTTTTCAAATGCTTTTTGTGGGGCATGAATTGTCACAGCCTCATCATTTAACATAACGCATTTAATGTTATTTTCCTTGGCTATCTGGATGAGGGCATTTTGAATAAATAGGATTTTTGGCAGGTAATCTATTGGCT
>JACCEA010488722.1_pt1 | contig 42484 bp, 48 predicted proteins | sample 7449851 | NCBI WGS metagenome assembly JACCEA01 (sample SAMN15323453, study PRJNA562643) | freshwater metagenome | isolation source: river surface water | place: USA:Blue River Watershed | collected 2017-08-18 | reverse complement strand
CTAGATGAAGATAAGCAGGATGATTACTTTACTTATAATATAGATTTAATACCTGATATGGTACCGACTATAATAAGTCGAGATAAGATGTTAATAATGAATCCTTCTAAAGGAGTAGATGAGTGGGTTAACATTGAAGGTTTGTCTGGTGAGATAGAAGTTTATATGCCAGTTAAAACAGATCCTTCTACAGGATTATTAGCTGGAGATAAAGAATTAGTTAATAAATACACATGGAATAGTTGTGCACTAACTAATAATAGATCAGCAGCACATAAAGTACAACATAATGTATTGAATGATCATACTATTAAACTATTTAATTTTCCAGTAGTTGAATACACATTCTATAAAGATCATTATGAGATATTTAGAAAAGCTATGAAGAATGAGTACGACTCAATCAGTTATATAGAAAAGTATCAAGGAGAATTTTCTTACAGTATTAAGTTTATGAATACTTATGGTTACTCTGCTACTTATACTATAGGATTTGATAAAGGTCTGCTTAATAACGTTACTGTAGATATGGTATTTACAGCTGTTAGAAAATTAGGTTCTACAATAACAGAAGATGAATTATCTAAAGCAGTATATGAATATATAAGTTCAATTAACTTTATTAAACTGGATATATTCCATATGTCAAATTTATATGCTTACATAAAAACTTTATATCCTAACGATATAGAGTTAATTCAATTTAGAGGGTTAAATGGTATTACAGAAACAGAACAATTGATAACTATGAATATTAGTGAAATGTCTAATAAAACTGTAGTAGAAAAATTATCACTACCTTTATTATTCAATCCAGATACTCAAAGTTTCAAATATAAAGTTACTTGGCAATGGGAATAACTTTTTTTTTTATGTCGTCCTTTGGGGCGGCATAACTTTATTTTTCTTAAAATATATATTATTAATAAAGAGGTAGAAATATATAATTTGATATTTCGGAACTTTACTATTAATATAAACTAAAATAAGAAGGAGAGATTAAAATGGAAAAGGAATTAAACGCATTGACAACTAGTGAGTTCTTTAGTATGTTAAAGAATCAAAAGTTATACTCACTAAAAGAGGAATTAATGGATACAGTAATTGAAGAATATAAAAAATTAGGAGGAAATTAGATGTTATCATTAATAGTAGTAAAAGGTAAGAATAATGAAATAGGAAAAGATAATAAGTTATTATGGGATCTACCAGAAGACATGAAGAACTTTCGAAAGTTAACAAATGGTAAAACTGTAATAATGGGTAGAAAGACGTATGAGAGCATAGGACGTCTTTTACCGAACAGATTAAACGTAGTGGTGTCTTCTACTATGGAAGACCCTAACATTAAGAATTTGGTTATATTTAGAAGCTTAGAGGACGTATATTTCCATTACCAAAGATATGCTGGAGAGATATTCGTTTTAGGTGGAAGTTCTATATATGAATATTTTAAAGATAAATGTGATAAATTATATATTACAGATGTAGATGATACTTATGAAGGAGCAGATAGTTTCTTTCCTGAAATAGATATGTCTAATTATAATGTAGAATCTAGTGTCGATTATGATGGATTTAAAATAACTGAATACAAAAAGATAGATAAAGAAAAGGAAGAAGTTAAAAATCTCAAAGATGAAGTTAGCCATACTAGAATAAGCTTTCCTTTAAATGTATATTTATATGAAGTAGATTTATTTAATGAAACAAATGATTTAAATAGAGATATACTTGACGGGCTTAAGAATCATTCTGATAGATTTCATGATGTTGTAGCTAGTTTAGAGTTTGGTTATAGATTAAATAATGATACGTTATGTGATATAATAGTTAACTTTATATCTGGCACTGATGAAATAACAAAAGTTAGTGTAACAAACTTTATCGTTTTAATGTTACTAGAAATGTACCCTCATCAATTAGACGAGCAAGATAATATAGAATCATTACTGTAATAATAAGAAAGGAGAATAAGAATGACTAGTGAGGAGAAAAAGAGTTCATATGTTATAGAGAAATAAAGTAAAACAGGTCTATATCAATATGAAGGAGGTCAAGTAATGAGAAAGATAACAAATAATAAATATAATTATGAAGTTAACTCAGATAAGACTAGCGGTTACAGTACAATTAATGATCATGTATTAGATGAAATATTAAATTATGATGGAGAAAATAAGATAGATAATATATTAAATGGTGAGATAGAGATAGGTGAGAATGATTTATTTCCCCCCATAGTTAAGATAATTAAATTAACGTTAGATTATAAGGAGATAGAATTAAATACAGCTAGAGCTAAATTATTTACTCAGAATGAATTCTCTAATAAGAATATTATATATAAAACGGTAGAAGAAACTAATATAGAACTTCTATTAAATAGGGATTTATTTTATAAATCTAATGAAGAATCTTATGAACCAGTTGGTAATGTAACTAAGATAAATGAAGATTGTCAAAAGTTATTAGATACACAAGGCGATGTATTAAAGTTACATTCTGTAAGTATCCGCCCTAGAGTAACATATGATTCATCTAATAAACCTATTATAAAATTTATTATAGCAGATGAGTTCTTTGTAATGAAAGATTACAGAAGATTTGTAAAAACTAATAGGGCAGTATTTACTGATTCTATATTACTTAGTGAGATATTAAATAATTGGGATTCTATAGATCGAGATTTAACACGTAGTACATTAACTATATACGGATTTAAAGAAGATAAGTAATACAACAATAAGAGGAGTTAACAGCTTCTCTTATTTTTTTAAGATTATTAATAAAAAAATAGAACTAAACTATATTAACGCCAAAGTATATTAACTAAAATTAAAGGAGGACATGACATGTCAGCAAAGAAAAAATCAAAAATATCACAAGATACAAAAGATTTTATAAAAGAATTCAAAAAGGTAGAGGAAACTAAAGTAGAAACTACAGTTGAGGATGAGAGTTCACTTAAAACTATTTTAAAAGATGAGAAGAAAGATTTAAAAGAAGTATTATCTAACACTAAAGATAAAGCTAAAGAATCTTTAAATGTCGAAGTTAACTTAGATGAGATTAAAGAAACTACTAAAGTTATTAAAGATAAAGTAAAAGATCTTCCTAGTGAAGCATTAGATACTATTCAAACAAAAGTAATCGATAAAGTACAAGACGCTGCAGCTGATTATGCTGTTGGTAAAGTATTTAAAAAAAATTTCTTTAAAAGATTAATAGAATCTGTTATTAATAAATTAAAGAAAATATAATATTAGAATAAAACTTTAGGAGATTATATTATGAGTGTCACTTGTAAGTTAGCTAAATTTAAACATCGTGATTTAAAAGAGGATGAGAGTTTGTCAGAAGACTTAACTTTTATAGAAGGCACCTTTTTAGGGCTAACTATTAATCCATCATCTTTATGTTATATTAATAATAAGCAAGTAGAATTATCAAATATTATATTAAAAGAAATAGAAGATGGTTATATAACATTAGTAGCAGATATAAACGATGATGCGATAAAAGATAAGATTATTAACGCTACACCATTTATAGAATATGATGATACTACAAAAAGTACACTTATAATAAGAACTACAAAGAGTACATATAATATTAGATTTAGACTAGATGAATAGAAGGAGAGTAACATGATAGATTTAAAATTAACTAATAGAAAATTTAGATCTCTAGTAGAAGAGAAGTTTACTACTGCTAAAGATAATGATACTGGTGATAGTAGAGTGTGGATGGATTGTCGTGCTAAATGGAGTGACGGAGTTACTTCTAAGACTATATCAGCATTTCATGTAACTACTAAGTATGAAGCATTATATAATGAGATGCCTATACAATCCCTACGTTATATTAATTATAGATTAGCTATTGATGAAATGGATTGGATATATAAAAAGAAAAGTAATAATGTTAACGATCTTAATTCTAAAATATGGAATCAATGGGCTTCTGAGGATGGAACTATAGGAAAGGGTTATGGTTACCAAGTTGCTAAGAAAGTATATGACTCTAAGTTATCTGATGATAAGGTAGATCAAATAGATAACATATTAGAGAATCTTATATTAGATCCCACTAATAGACGTTTATTAATTAATCTATTTAATATAGATGATTTATCTGAAATGAATTTAGCACCTTGTGCTTATGAGACTTTCTTTATGGTAGAATATTTAGAAGATAATTATGGTATTGTTAGACCTAAACTTAACGTAGTATTAAATCAAAGATCAGGAGATTTTCTTGTAGCTGCCCATCCGGGTGGTTGGAATGAATTTCAATATTACTTCTTATATAGATTAATAGCTGATCTTATAGGGTTTGAACTTGGTACATTTATACATAATACTTATAATCTACATTTATATAATAGACATATCGATATAGTGGATAACATATTAGAAGTTGAAGAATTAGATATGTATCATTTTATTAAAGATCCATTTGAAATTAAAGAAGAAATAAGAAAAGAAATTAACAATACTAGATTAAGATATATTAAAACTGATGATCTTATATTAGATAGTGGACGTGGTGTATATAACGTTATAACATTAGATAATCTAGATGAAGTACACAGGAAGAATTATGCTAAAGAAATCATAGACATATATTATAAGTATAACTTTACAGATTGGTATGACTTTACTAAACTTGATTCTGATCTTAAAGATATAGCAATTAAAGTAACTAAGATACCAGTAGCAGAATAAACTAAAGGAGGACAACATGAAAATAGAAGGAATTAGATTAATAGAAAGCATATTAACACAACTTAGTTTCACATCATATATCTACAAGCCTACAGGGACTAAATTAGCAGCAGTAACGATCACTACATTCCTAGAGGATGAAGTATTAGCTGTTCATTTAAATTCACATGCATTTGATGACTTAGTGGATAGAATCAATATAACAGGATTCCCTAATAGAACACATGCAACTACATTTATAAATAGTGATATTGGTGGACTTATTATAAGAAGAATATTATCTCAAACAGATATACCTTCAGATATTAATATTGATAAAAATATTATGCAATATACATTAGGACCAACTACCCCTAATGGAGAGAAGATTAAAGAACGAGAGTTCAAGGAGTTAACACCTAATCCTAGATAAAGACACGAAGAATAATACATGGCAGACGCCATGTATTATATCTTCTGGGAATTAAACACGAATTTCACAAAAATTGAATGTCTCGAGGAAAGACATCAAAGAAAAGAAATAGAAAAAAATAACGTATAATAGTAAAAAAACTTTAGGTAAAAAAATACTATTATACATATTATATTGTTAATTAATAGAAATCCGGTTAAAAACTATTATATATGGCTTTGAAATGTGAAAAGGAGGAACCTGCAACTATGCGAAGACTATATGAAAAACCTATATTATTAATAGTGCTGCTCTTGATGAGTAGTGTTATTGTGTTCTTTCTATTTTATAAACCGCATGATATAATTTCTGAAACAGGAGTTATTAGATGCTATGTAATTGAGAAGAATGTACAATCTGAAAGGACAACCTCGTTAGGGTTTGTTACTTGTAAGAACGGAGACGTTATCAGATTTGATGACCCTAAGGAACTACAAGGGGTAAGAGCGGATACACTGTATAATTTTGTAGTTAAAATTGATATCGAAAATGGGAACAAGAGTTACATCGAATTAAAGTAATGGAGTTATGAAATGAATCCGGTCCATTTCAAATGTCATAATTAAAAAAAGTTGGAGAGCGTAATGCTCTTCGATTATTACCCCTATTTATGGGAATATTTTTAAAAAAACATGCAACTATTACGTATAGAACTAATAAAAAGGGTTCTTTGTATAAAAAAAAAAAATACTTAGGAGGAAAAGAAAATGAAAAAGGCAGATTTATTGAAAGAAGTAGCTGAGAAAGCACAAACAACAGGGAAGGTAGCAGATGCAGTTATAGTAGCATTAACAGATACTATTATAGCAGAAACTACAGCAGGGAACGATATTAAAGTGCCTGGATTAGGAACATTCAAACCAGTAGTTAAAGCTGCAAGAACAGGGATCAATCCAGCAACTAAAGAAAAAATAACTTACCCTGAAAAGGCTGCACTTAAATTTAAGATCGAAAAAGGATTCTCTACAAGATTCGTAGAAAAAGTATCTTTAAAAGAACTTAAAAAAGCAACTAAAAAATAAGTAATATTAGATAAGTACACTTCTCTTTATAGAGAGGTGTATTTATTCATTTAATGATTACGGTAGTATATTTAAATAATATAATAATTATTATATTATTAAGTATGCTACCTAATAAAGAGAGGAGATTACAATGAAACAACTAAGAGAGTACTTATTTAGTAAGATAAAAAAAGATCCACCTGTATGGTATTATACAGAAAATATAGATGCTAAAATGTCAGAGTTTACTGCTGAGTTCATAGAACTAACAGGAGAGAGCAATAGTGATAAATTCTCAGGTAAATTACTAGCTGATATACATACACTACAATTTGTATCTGAAGATAATAAAACACATTACTTTAGTTTTTATTCTATGTATGGTTTACCTAAACACATAGTACATAAAGGTATAATAAATAGAATAGCCAACAATGATTCATTAGGATTAATACTAGCTGTAGAAGAAGAAACAGAAGAAGATCAATCTGTAGACGATGTATTAAATAATAATATACCAGATCAAGCTAAGCGTGAAGCATTATACTTTGTATATAGAAATAGTAGAAAAGAAGTACAAATAATAGATATGAAGAACTTTCAAATAGAATCTTATTTAGATAACTCTAAGATAGTAAAAGAAGAAATAAATAACTTAGCTTATATGGATGGACATATAATAGTTGAAGTAGTCTACACTATGACAGATAAAAATGAATTTGGGGATAATCTTACTAGAAAATATTTATACACAATAAATGAAACTTATGATAATGAGAATGATAACACAACAGATGTTAACTTAATCTCTTTAAATATATACAATCTATTAGAAGAAGACATACTAGCTGCTACAACAGCTTCTAATGTCACTATAACGATTAGACCTATGACGTATGATGTATTTGAGGTTGATATAAATAGAACCACTGAGAATGGATCTATTAACAATATATACATCTATTCAAGTAGATACAATACATTTATAAATAAATTTAATATTAAAGATGAACCTAATGTTACATTTAAGATATTAAACGTATTAGGAGATATAGATAATGGATCTATAACAGTTCTATTTAAAGATAAATTAGATCATGAAAAAGATCTTGTAATAAATGATATATTAGTAGCTGTAACTAAAGCTAAACATGAAGAAGAATACGATAAGTATTATACTATGCCTGAAGCACATAAAATGTTATTACAAAAAGTAACAGGACTTGATATTATATATACTGTAACACAAGATCCTGATAATCCTAATGCTGAAGCTATGTCTCAATTTAACTTCTTTTCTATAGACGAGAATGGTAAACTTAAGATAGATACAATTAAAACTAGAAGTATTCCAACAGAGATACATTTAAATGAAGAGTCAGGTATGCTTACATTCATATACTCACTAGACTTATATTATCATATGGTATGTTACTTCTATGATGGTGTAGAGTTAATGAAGTATAGTAATGTGCAATTATATCCAACAGAACATGTAGAAAAAGCTATGTTAGATTTTAAAGCACATTTAGCTAAGATAGAGAAGTCACAAGAATTATTAAACGATGAAATGGAGAACTTACACCATTACCATACAATGTTACTTAGTACTGATTCTGATGGACGAGAGTTTATAACTTCTTCTCATTTCGTTAATCTTACTACTGATGAGATAAACTATGACTTAACTAAGATGAATATAACTAGATCAGGTAAATTCATTGAAATAAGAGAAGATAGATTAACTAAGTTTTGCATGAGAGTACAATCACATGTAGACCCAAAAGAAGAGATATTAGAGGAATTAAAAGAATTACAAATGACAATGGACGAATTAGATGAAGATAATAATAAAAAATAATTAGGAGGTAATACAATGGCAAATGAAAAAATGAATATTGTTAAGACTAGTTTAATAGCTTTAACAAAATGGGGAAAAGAGAAAAAGGATAATAAAAGAATAGATCTAGGATACTTTAATGATATGTTATACTTTTCTGTATTGAAACAAAATGCTGAAGGTAAATTTAAAGATATTCAATCTGTATACTTAAAAGGTATATCTGATACAAGAATGTATTTAATAGCTGTAGAGATGATAGATAGAATAACTAGAATATATAATGGTGAAGTAGTAGACTCTCAAGAGATAACTATACATAATAATAAAGCTATTAAAGAAGCTACAACATTAGTTGCATTCAATGCGTATAAAAAAGATGATAGACAAATAGTATATATTACTATTAAGAAAAAGAATAAAACAGGTGAAGGATTTGAAATGGATGAAAGATTCTATTTTGGAGGAGCTCACACTATAGCTAGATACGGAGATAGAAAAGTAACTGATACTGAAGTTTATGAGTTCTTTAAGCAAATGGAGCTTATATTCCAAGCTGCATCTGGTAGAAGTTCTGATTCTAGATCTAAACATTTAGAAAGATACTTAGCAGCTAACCCTAGTGGTAATTATAATGCAGCACCTGCTGGTAATAACAATAATAATAGTTATGCTAAAAAATATGAAAGCAAAGGATACCATAATAACAATACTGGTAACAGTAGCAGCAAATCTAATGAGGATTCGGATGATTTCCCATTCTAAAAATAAGAGAGCATTGCGCTCTCTTATATTATATTGCATATATATAATATATGTGATAAGCTAGGTATACTCAGATATCTATCTTAAAATAAAGATATAACACTAATGTAGATTTTTAAATTCTCTTTCTTAATCTACATTATTATAATCTTTATTGGAAGAATGTCAAGATTGGGAGGTCGACATTCTTTTTTTTGTGCAACAGTATAAAAATACAAAACATAAAAGTATTAAATAAAAGTATTAAAGTATAATAAGAAGGAGGTTAAAATGTTTATAGCAGATAATAGTATATATGCATTTAAAAAAGATATAGCTAGACTAGGACAAATAGATTCTACAGCTCAAGCTTTATCAATGGCTACATATGCCCAAACGTCTAATGGATACGGAGTAGAGAAAGATTATTCTCTATTTGGTAGAAAATTAGAAAAGCAAATAAGAAACTTGGAATCATTACAAAAAGACGTAACTGCTGAATTAAAGAAATTAGACAGTAGGATTAGATATTATGAAGATAAGCATAATGGAATGAAAGCTGAGATCGATCTTAAGAACTACAAAGGTTCATTGATTAAAACTCAAATTGATATAATTAAATCTATTATAGATACTGAAGTTAAGATAGAAAAAGGTAGAATTGATATTATTAAAGTATCTAGTGACGTAGTTAATCAAAATACACCAGGGACAGGTAATAAGATAAGTACACCTGATAACTTCATGGCTAGTATGTTCTCCCCAGGAAGCTCAGTTAATAATGACCCTATGGGAATAACACCTAGAAATGAGATGTTAGCAGAGCCTGTACCATATATAGAAACTATTCCACAACCACAACCAATAGCACCTCAACCTGTTGTTATTAATCAAAAGGAGTATCTTTGACGTAAATAATATGGATCAAGTCAATACAGCCACTGTAGAGCCTGTAATTAATGATTTAAGAGATAGTACAGAAGTAGAGGATAAAGTTATAGAAGAGTCTATAGAAGTTAAACAAGAGGTAAAAGAAGAGCTTGTAGCACCTGTAGTAGAAGTTACAACAAAACCTGTAGTAACACCTACATCTGTATCTTATATAACTAATGCAGCTGGACAGCAAGTACCTATATATGAAGAACCTGAAGCTGAGTTTATTAAAACTAATAATAAGTTCTTATCAACAGAGAATGCTTATAATGTAATATCTAATAATCAGAATGAAAATGCTGAGTTAGTATTTAAATATAATGACACTTGTAAAATGGGATGGATAGCTATGATAGATAAAACTACAGGAGATGAGTTAGTTCATACAGTACCTCCAGTAGAAAGATTATATCCATTTAATATAGATGTATCTAATAACTTAGTTACAACTAATCTACAAGAAGACTATCCATTACTAATGACAGACGAAGAACCTAGTGAGAAAGTTAAAAAAGCCTACGACACTATACATCAAATCAATTCATTAAAAGAAACCTTATAATATTATAGATATATATTATTTGTATGTTACGTTAGTCTATATTCATTTTGATCGATAAATATAAACTAAGTAATCCAAATTAAACGTTAAAAAGTCACTATCTATATAAAAAATATTACTTTATAGATACACTTACAACATATATAATAGATACACTACATAAATTCGATCACAAAATGGAATAAACTATCTTGACTAATTAAAGCGCTATGCTACATGTAGCAAATTAAAGTTAAGTTAGTATTCCTATCTATTAAATAAATAGACGGGAGTCAATACCCCTTATGGGGTTTTATAAATATTTTATTTATAAATAATTTAACAATTTTATTTTTTTTTTTGCGATAAATAATAAGTAGCCTCATGGGCTACTTATATTTTTTATTGTCTCATATATTTTTCTAGTAATGAAGGCGATGCAGTTTGTTGCTTAATTGATTTACCTTTATTGAGTAATAATGATTTAGAGAAGTCTTCAAATGTAATACTGTTAAAGGCCCCTTTTACTTGTACTAGATCATTAATAGAAGCTGCTTTACCATTTGTGGCAGTCTTTTGTAATCTAGCAGGTTTAGTATAACTAGAATCAAGGAATGCTTCTGCCAAGTATAACTCTAATAAGATATATGGAAATTCTAATGATGTATTTAAATCCATGCATTTTAATATAATATCATAATACTTATCATATGGTATAGCATTAGATAAACGTCCTAATAACATATCATTAAATAAGTTATATACATTATCAAGAGTAGCAGGTACTTCAATAGATTTAATAATTCTATCACCTGGTTCAAAGTGTATTATAATATGATCATTTTTATCGTCGTTTATTATCTGTTCTGATGATGATATAGGTATAGTGACCTTTGTAGCTAACGTAAGGGTATGTGGTTCCAGTTTCTTATCATTATGTATAATAACTAGGGCTCCAAATAAGAAAGCTTCTAGATCCCCATTTGGTAGACTTACAACGTTAGTTTTATATAGCATTAATTCACACTCCTTTTCTACATATACAGCGCCATCTCTAGTCGTAAAGTAATCGTACATATATTCTCCTTTCATTAAAATTATACTTACCTCGTTTTACCGAGGTAAATATAACTTGTTATTAATTTATTATTTCAATTGTGTTATCTTTTATCATAGCTGCTATTTTATTAGATAAGCTAAAAAATACAGTAAAGAAGTAATTCTTATCTAATGTATTATACATAGTAGAATATAATGATGGTATTAATTTAAGTATACCATTATTAAAGCCTTTTCTATATCTTTTTATAATAAGTGACTCTATTAAGAATTCTAAGTCACGATCAAATAAAGGTTTCTTTTCTTGAGTTTGAGTTATCAACCCATTTATATCAGAGTTTTTATTAATGAATGCTGATAATGCTATTAGAAGTAATCTAGCTGTATCATCTACTAATTCAGTAAGTCCAGCATATGCTTCATAAGAGTTTTTCTTATCTACATCTTTAAGGGCTCCTTTAATCATATGACTTTGTACAATTCTATTATTTTTATAGTCAATTTTTATTGTAGCATCTTTATTGTATTTAGATTTATAATAACCTAATATTTCAGTGAAGTCTTCTAACACTTCTTCTTCATTGAATAATAAATGTATAGCTGTTACATAAGCGTATTTACTTGTGAACTCTGTATAGTTTTCTATTTCTATCTTAGTAGGGAAACTTAGTAAGTAAAGATATGTATCTATTTTAGTATCTATTACATTTACTTCACTAGATATAGCTTCACGTCCTTTATATTCACCGTCAGCGTCAGTAGATTTAATATCAGTTATCTTAAGTGCATCTAATAAACTTTCTTTAATTACTTTTATATTAGGTGTAAATAATCTATATGTATTATCTCCTTCTTTCTCATCCATTAAAGATAAATATAAATCTTTTAAGTAATACTTAACATTATCTACAGTAACTGTGTAGTTCTCTATTACTTTACTTCCTAATTCTAATTCCTCTCTTAAATAAGTTAATATACCAAAGTTAGCATCATCACTCATAAATTCATCATCTAATGAATACTCAGTATATTCCTTTTCTTTTTTAGCTAAGTCTCCTTCATCAGTTTCAACTAATCTTCTTAATTTTATATCACTAGGAGATGAAGTATATAATGTATTTAATATATCAATCTCTTTTTCTACAAATTTAGATAACTCACCTTTATAAACATCCTCAACTGCTTTATTAATTCCAGCCATTCCAGTTTTAAGTATATCGTACTTATCTAATAACTCTTTTTCTTCATTATTAATAGTCGGATATAAATCTTTCTTAATTAATTCCATCATGTTCATTTCAGATTGTTGTTCATTAGTAAGCTCTACTATATTATTAAGACTAGAAGCTTCCTCTGCTAAAGTAACATTGTTATCTACTATTTCCTCAGTAATACTATCCTCTGTTATTATTTCTGCGTCTTTTATTTCATTCATTTCTGTGTCCTCCTAAAGTTTTATTTTAATAAAATATACACTTATGTTTTAGTAAGTGGGTAAAAAAAACATAATTATATTGAAATTTAAAAGATAGCATTAAATTTTAATAGAATATTTTTTTAAATTTAAAAAAAAATACTATTTTACAAAAGGAGGAAGAATATGTTACAGATTGTATCGAGTCCAAGTGGTTCTCTACAATACAGATCGGCCCATGTATATCATACTATAGAAGATAGATCGTTAGTTCCCGCGCCTACGATTAGTTCTAATACAGGAACGTTATATACGCCTATCTATACTGATAAAGGACCTACAGGAAAAGTTATGCACTTCAGTGGAATGACAGCTTATGCTGACTTAATATCTACATTTGGAAATCCAAATACTAGAAGATTAGGTTTACCATACACTGCAGCAGTACTTCACGCACAATCGGGTGGTGACGTGGTAGTGCAATCAGTTAAACACGAATCGGCAACATACGCTGGATTCATAGTGTCATTATGTATTGAATCGAAAAATGAAGATGGTTCTAATATAGAGAAGACATTAGGGTGGATATTACCTGATGGTACAGGATTTGTAGAAGACGCCTATGCTGGAACTACAAGTGCTTTAATTAAACAACCAACAGCATCACACGTACCTCATAAAATTTATACTCAAAGAATTTCATTTGTTAACTCAGAAGTTAAAAATATGAAAACATTCGATGCGTTAGAATTATATGTTACAAGCTTATTTCAACAAGAAATAGGTAATAAAAATCCAGGAATTAAAAGGGTATTCCCTTTAATCTACGGATTGTACAATGGTAAAGGAAGCTATGGTAATAATTATAACTTATACTTAACTTATAATAAAACTACTGTAAGTGGTTTACCTACATTCTTAACTACAGTATACGATAAAAAATTACAAGAGAAAGTTAAATTAACTTCTCAAGTAGTATCGTTAAGTAATGTGTTCCAAGACGGATCACCATTATACATAGAAAGAAGATTTAAAAGACCTTATAGTACAGGTGACTTTACTATTAAAACGTTAAATCAAACAGAGATGAATGGCTTAGGTAAAGTGTTACGTGATTTAATAGGAAAAGTAAACTTATTCCCTAATGGTGCTACACAAGCCGGAGTAACAGCTCAAGCATTAGAAGCTAATATGGAGAACTTAAAATCTGCATACAGTGTACCTGAAGATGATGACTTCCATGCGATGAGAAACTTCAATCCAACTAACGTAACTGAGTTCAATAAAATATTTGATGCTCAACCAGCATATGAATTTACATTCACAGGTGGAACAGAAGGACTTATGAAAAATATGAAAGAATTTAATTGGGACTACCAAGTTAACGTAGCACCAGCTACAGAACCAGAAGACAAAAGATTTTTACTTCAAGACATGTTCGTTAAAGCATTCACAGGTTCAGACGACGTTCAGTTATTCTCATTAATAGCAAATCCTGCAGATTACGCTATCGATTTAGGATACCCTGGCGCAGTTAAAAACTCTATGATAACTTTAGCAACACAAAGAGATGATATGCAATTATTATTTAATGCCCCTATTAATATCAAAGAAGTAAACGAAGCTGTTAACTGGAAACAAAAATTTAACTTCCAAGGTAGAAACTTGACTTATTTCTCAGGAAACTTTGAGTACATTGATCCAACTTCGCAAAGAAGTTTCAGAGTACCAATGACATTCCCTGTTATGTTTAATGTGTTGGCACATTATGTAAATGGATTCTATGAATCATTAGCAGGTTTAGATAATGGTTTAATAGGGATAGTTGAACCTGGTTCAGATTACGGATTAGGAGATAAATCATTAAAATCTAATGATGTATTAACTGACGCTGGATTTAACCCATGTTCAGTATTCAAACAAGGCGTTTTATATGTAGATAATCAAAAATCTAACTATGCATTGACTGAAATATCTAGTTTACAAGAATTTCATAATAACTCTATTATAAATAGAATATTGAAAAAATTGTATATTAGTTTACAAAGTGAAAAACATAGATTAACAAGTAAAGAAGCTGTTGATAAAATTAATAGAAAAGTAGCTATAGATCTACAAGAATTTAGAGCTAAAGTTCAATCTATTGATTATCAAGGGTTATTTAACACAGATTACGATTTAGCAATAGGATTATTAACACACAGATTATCAATCCAATTCTTAAATACTATAAAATACCATCATATTCATTTAATTGCGTTACCGCAATCATTATAAAGGAGGAATGAGTTATGCAAATCAATGATGTATTAGATACTCTTTCTCAGTTTATGGGCAATAGAGGTAATAATATTAAAAAATATACTAGAGCTGGAAAAGGTGGAAAAATAGATGACAAAATGTTCAATGAACTAATGATTCTTGATCCTACTACTCTAGCTCAAATACAACCGTTTATCGGAGGAAGATTCGTATTCGTTCCTGGTCAAATGCCAGCTATGATGGAAGTACTTCATCCTAATGAAACGAATTATATGAGAATATTATTCTCATCGGCTGTTATTTCTATCACAGGATTCTCTGAGAGAGCTCTTGAAGCTGAAGAAGTAAAAGCACCAACAGATCAAAATACGTATTCAGTAATAACTAAACAAACAGGAGCAACTAGAGAGCTTACATTTACATTTATGACAATGTGGCAATCATTACCTTGTTACAAATACATTACTACATGGATGCAATATATCTATAATGCAGGATCATCAGCAGCAACATATCCTCACTTGACAGGACTTGAGTACCACGAAGGAAATCATTCTATGAATGGAGTCTACTTAATTCCAGATCCATCATTTTCAAGAGTTGAAGAAGGAGCAATAATATACGCTATGGTGCCACTAAATAACTCGTCGAACAGTATATTTGACCAAACTTGGGGAGAGCATTCTCCTAAAGAGTTTGCAGTTAGATTTAAAGTTCACGTTTTACCAGGTGGAATGCCTTCTGTTATAGAAATATGTCAAGGTGTACTTGATGACTTTGTTGAGCGTGTTACATTACATGATTACAATAAAACAGTTAAATCACCAATTTAACAACAACATAAACCAATACATACCCGTCTGGGTATGTATTGTATTATTTTAGTATATTATTTTTTTATCTAAGTTATAATAGATTGTAGCATTATTAGATATAGGCAGTAGTGCTGTATATAAATCTCTTTTATCCCCTGTTGTTATATCACATATTACAATAGCATCTTCATACTTTTCATTTAAACTATAATAATCACCTATAACATAACCGTAATAGAATAAGTAAGTATTCTGATTATGAATTAAACTGAGGTCTCCGTTATTTACCATGTAATTTAAATAAGCACGAGAAATCTTAACCAAGCATTCAGAGACACTTCCATCAGCAAGTTCATATAAGAAATAAACTTTGTAACCAGTACCATCAGACATCATTTCACTCTTAGTAACTTTTATTCTACTGCCTATAGGAAGTATTATATTCTTACCTGTAGTAAAATCTACAACCTCTGCTGGAGATAACGATATTAAGTACTCATTAGGTTTAGGTTGGAGTACATCATCTATCATGAATCCTAACATCTCTCTTATCTTTGTATTTAACTGTCTCATCATAGAAGGAGATGAAGTTATTATAACTTTTGATACATCTAAATATTGATACAAATCAAATGTATCTATCTCTATTCTAGTAACTGCTGTATTATCTTTTTTTAATACATCTTCTAACGTTTGATTCTTAGATCTAATATTATTTAAGTAATGATTTAAATTTATTGCTATATTATTTTTATCTCCTTTAACTTTCTCTATCTCGTAGTTATCTTCAGTTCTTAAAAACATTACATCCTCTGGTGTTAAGTCGTAACGTCTTTGTATAAACTTATCATAAAATACAAAGAAATAAGATCTAACGTCTAACGCTTCATTAAATAAACGTTGTATTAATAATGGTGTTACATTATCTCCTGATTCTAATATTACGTAACTACCTTGTATATTAACTTTAGGATAAAAGTTATTATCAGTAAAATCAATTATATCATATAAGTATACAGCGTGGAATCCTTTCTTTATTGCTGTCTTATAATTGTACTTAGTTGTAGCTATTACTGTTATCTCTGGATTAACCTCGTTATCTTTTAGATATTTAGTATTACAGCAATTCTTAAATGTATCTAACATTTCTGAAAAATTATAATAATTAGGTAAGTTTATTAAACGTAATCTAAGTTTAGGATCATTATTAACAAACATGCTATAATTTAACACGTCATCGATTGTCTTCATTTTTTGTCTCCTTTTTGTTTTTTATTATATAGTTAAGTTTTATAAAAAAATATAAAAACAAAAACTTATAATTAAAATAAAATATAAAAGGCGGGATTAGAATGGCAGATGCACTAAACGACTCAGTTAAAGTAGACTTCACAGGGTATTTTGAATGTGTACTACAAGAGGAATCACATATAAGAGCAAAGATAATTAAAGTAACTATACCATCTTTATTTGGAGAAGTAGAGAATAAGTTTACTCCGACAGAGAATAAAGAGGCAACGGATAAAGATCAAAGAGTAGCAAATACTAATACATCAGTAGATGAAAATTATACTTCAACTACAATTATAGAAGCTATGAATCATACAGACTATCATTATCAATTAAAAGGAGATAGTTTAAGAGCAAAGATGGAAGGTACACTAGATACTACAGAAGTAGCAGCTTGTGCAAAAGGAGCTCCTCATACCCATCAAATAACTCAACCTATATCATTATTTAATTACATATACGAAAGTCTTAATAATGTAATAGTACCAAAAGGAACTAAAGCTTACGGTTTTTTTATAAACGGAGCTCAAACTACAGATTCATTTGTTATAACAAGAATAGAAGGTGCTGTACCTATACAACCAGATGATCAAATAAGATACGTAAAATAAAGGAGGAATAATTATGTCATTTCCAGAGGCAGACAAGACGAAACATATTATGGTACAAGATTATATTAAACTATTACAAGAATCATATATAACATATAATAAAGGTTACATGAATAAAGAGTTAGATATTCACATCGTAGATATATTTGATAACTTCTTTGAAGATTATAAAGACGAACAAATATTACAAGAATTCGTACCAGATAGAGAAGTATTAGGTTTAGTTAGATATAATCCTAGATTTCTAAGTTATCTATTATATAATACGACAGACTTATGGTATTTAATCCTAAGAATTAATGGAATAGACCATGCAGGAGAGCTAGATTTTAAATCACCTGTATATATTATAACAGAAGGAGCATTAAAGAATTATTTAAATAAAATATACGACTTAAAAGAAACATTGCTATCTAACGGACTATGGGTCTAGAAGCCCCGTATTTCGATTTTAAGCAATTTTATTAATATTATGTGCCCGTCATAGGGTACATAACTATTATGTCTTTATTCTGGGAATTAACGAAACTTATATGTATACAATTATATATAATAATAGTATCAATCAAGAAGGAGGAGACAATGCACGAGAAGGATCAGTTAATAGAATTATATGAAGAATCAGGTAGTACATTAGTTCTACATAGTTTAACAAGTAAATTTGGTTACAAAACGTTATTAGAATTATCTAATGAAGCATTTGCATTAAACTTATTTGTCAATGTAGTAATCTTAGAAGATAATCATAACCTCATGTATCACTTCACAGTAACTGAATTAAGAAAGGTGTACAATTATATCATTAATAACTTTGCATCTAAAGATACTGAATACAAAGAAAAGATGATGAGATTCATATCTAAGTACAATTTTGAATTTACTCACGTTAATCTATTCAAGAATGGTAAGATATTTGTTGATAAGAAAATATTCGAAGAAAATATTAGATTTCTACAAGAGTTATATATTGCAGAAGATATTTATTTTAAAAACAAAGACTCGATTGGTTATGATACTTACACGTTCTGTGAGGATATGGTAGATGCTATAACAGATAATCCTAATTTATCGTTAGAGACGATCTTAGTAGTAGCTAAGAGAATAGAACCATTATATTTAAAGATAATAGAAAAGTTACAATTAAGAGTAGGTAATGCTAATACTACTACAGCAATTATATACGCTCTTAATCAAATAAGAAATAGTATGTTTAACTCTAGTACAGATCTTAGTGTGACAAACTTAATATCAAACCCAAATGATATTATAAGACAAGGATTGGATTTATTTATGGACAGTAGATTTTTTATAGATAACATATTTAAAATATTTCTATCTATATCTTATACGCCTACACACTATATAGCAATCTACAGAGAATTATATACTTTATTTTACGAGAGGTTTACAGTTAAGTTTATGAATCCAGAAAATATTTCTGATATAATTGATTTAGAAAATGAATCTCATAGTCAGTTCCCTATTCAATATGTAGCTAATAACATATTAGACAATACAGAGAATGGGTTACTATTTATATTATATTACTATGAGAATCTAAAAAGTTATGAGATATTCTCTTATATGGATGACATAAAACACTACATGGAGGAATTCGAATACGCGGTTACATATATGGTAGAGCAAGAGTTAGTACCAGGATCATGGATAGAAAACACAAAAGCTTATAAAGAGCTAATAGAGAATAATTTTGAAATAAGCATGAACAATTTAAATACAGATATAGTTGACATAGACGCATTACTTAACGATATAGACATTTAAATATTAAATGAATATATATAATAATAGTGCAGATATTAAGATAATGTCTGATAATCTTTGCAAAGATTAAAAAAACTTTAGGAGGTAATACAATGACAAATGAAAACAATGTAAATGTGCAAGGAGCACAACCACAAGGACAACAAGCATCAATACAACAAAGACCGGTTGAACCACAAGTAAGAGTACAAAATGTGGTTAAACCACTTCCAGCTGCGTTTATGAGCTTAGTTGCTAAAGAGGTGGATTCTGTAACTTTATCTATTAATAAGATAAACTTATTAGAATTCGTAAAAGGATTAGCACACGAAGCTATTAAAGTAAGCTTTGAGAATCCATCTCAAGCTGACTTGATAAGAATGTTCGCTAAAGAAGTGGATAATGATGATTCTAAAATGGAGAGAATGCTAGCAACATATTTCCCTTCTGCTAAGAACTCAGTTAGACCAGTTAAAACTTTAGTAGCGTTAACAGTAAACGCTACTACATTAACGCCAGAAACACCTGTTAAATCGTTATTCGATTTACAAAACGGGACTGACGTTACAAAAGTAAGTCAATTCACAAACAGAGAGAAACTATTCTTTGATAATACGGTTGTACCGACGCCGTACGAGTACAATCCTACAATGGGAACTGTTAAATACTATGTAAATACATTAATAGTATTATTAGCTTACCTAGGAATTGATTACAAAAATAATATAGAAGCAGCAAACAAAAAAGTTTCTGTAAGCGAAGAACTTGATTCTTACTCTATATTAATAAGAAACTAATAAGTTTTGTTGATATACAAAAAATAGAAGACCTGGTTTGGGTCTTCTCTTTATTTTTTTCAAATAAAAATCCAGGTGAAGAAGAGGGAATGAAAGATGAATATCAATTTACTTACACGTTGTCAAGACGTGAATATAATTAACAAAGAAGTAATTAATAACAACGATAGAAATATAAATGAAATAGTGTACAACTGTTACGGTAACTTAAAGAATAGTATCTTAGTAGCATACTCATATGAAGTAGCAAATATAGAAACGACCTATGATGCGGACTTTAAAAGCTACTTAGAGAAGTACAAGAAGAACCAAAAGAATAAGTATACTACATTCAAGAAAAACAACTTAAAAATATCTATAGATCTAGATGGTCTATATAATTTTAATATGGTGTTAAAATTAAAATACATAATTAATCCAAATGATATATCACCGAAGTATAGACTTCTTGCAATGCAAAATACTATTAATGATTTTCAAGAAATGACAAGAACTTTCCAGTACGTTGCAACAGAGCAATTAGATGAACTTAAAGCTAAATACGAACGTGAGAAAGAAGAATTAGAGCCACAACAAGATATGCTTAATTTTAAAGAGTTAAGTGTTAATCTATTTGTAGCAGATCAAACTATATTAATTCCTATATTAGATAAGACTAAAAAGTATATAATAGATGGTATTAAATATTACGGAGTGTATAACTCAACTGATACAGGTAGAATAACCTCTTTAGGAGAGTACGGATTTAAAGTATACAGAGATGGAATGATCACTACAACGTATGTAGGATTATATCCAGAAAAGAATGCAGGGTTTTATATTAGATACTTCGGTAAGTATTATAATCCATTCCATGTATTATTTGACTTTGACTTAAATGAACATACATTAGATGAGTTAGTTAGTATTAAAGATAAGAAGTCTAAGTTCTATAAGTTATTAAAGACTACATTTGAGAATGCTAAGATAAATGATAACTTACCAGAAGAAAAGAATAGAGCAGCACAACATGAGCATTCATTCAGAGATAATGTTATAAGTGGATTAATGACATTCACTAATAAGATACATTCTAAGAATGAAACACCTACAATGGCATTTGAGCATTTAGGAGCTTTGGAGGAAGAGATATACAGTAGTATAAACTCAATATCTAAGTTAAACTCAGATAAAAGGATTATGCCAAGTCAAGCTGTTAAAAGAATTAATCTTAAAGCTGGAGGAGTATTAAAACTTATTAAGTCAGGTACTGGAGAGAATGTAAATAAGCAACTATTTGTATCAACTAGCACAATACCTAATCCATTTGATACCCCACAAATGTTCCAATATATAAAAACATCCCAGCACACAGAAACAGGTAAGAAACGAGCAGGTGGAGGAAAGAACGATATGAATGAGCAAGACATGTTAATTAGATATCATGAACTTGATTACATTGGTCAATTCACATCGAAAGGATCAATAGGTAAATCATCTACATTACATTTTCATTTACCATCAGTAAACTTAGTTAAAAGAAGAACGCTAGGATAAGGGGTTGAGATGAAGTGATAACATTAAAGCAATACAATGATAATCCTAACTTAATAGAAGAACTTAAAGCAACATATGGACAAGATAAGTTAATAGATATATTTCTAAACTTGGAATTAATGAATTTACGTAACAAACTAGACTCATCTGTATTATGTATGGATGAGTTATCTAATGAGATTGATTTACTCATAGATAGATTAAATCAAAAGATAAATTTATGGGATGCTTCAGTATTTAGTATAGATTTAGATACTGTAATTAGATATATAAAGATATCTTTATTAGATATAGTAGTTTATAATGGATCGTACTTTTCAATGTATCATGATGATATATTCTATTCATTAGTTAACTGTTACACAGCATATGATGATAAAGAATATAGTCAGTTAGTAGAATACATATATACATTAAGATATACGTCAACTGATGTAGCGGTGTTAAAGTCTATTAATAAGTTATATTTACAAAAGATGAAGTTTAATTGTTATATTGTAGATTTAGATTCAACTTATATTGTACTACTAGGGAAGGGGTTGTTATGAAAGAGAATATATCAGAATCATTGACATTTGATGATGTTAGTATGTTAATGAATGAAAAGGGTAGCTTTACAGAAAAGATAACATCCCTTGCTGAAAATTCAGAATATATTAAATTTCTAGTAGATGATTTAATAGACGCTGATAGTAGTTACTTTAAAAGATTAATTAGATTAGTTATGAGCGACTATAGAGTAACTGTAGTAACATCTATTAAAAATAATACCATTAATATTGATAGTCAGAGTATAATTAACTTATACTTAGAAAAGATATTAACTGTTACGAGTAAGAAAGTTTGTAATCTATATTATAAGTTACACCATAGTGAGAATGAAGCTAATTACTTCATAGCTATTTTGAATACTTGTATAACAGAATTATTAAATGCATATAAAAATACAATAGAGCAATGTGTATTAGAAAAGAATAGTTCATATATGGATGAGCTAGCTTATGTAGTAGAAGATATTAAATACGAGTTATATAATGGTTATGATGCTCCTATACACGTTGAAGATATCGTGAGGAAGTCTTATAACATATTAGAAAAAATAATGTACACAATGATAGAAGATATCTCATATGATATTCTTTATTTAGATTACATAATAGGAGGTAATTATGTATAAAGTTACAGACTTCTATATAATCAAAGAGGATGATTTATTTGAAGGACACTATGATGTTACACTAGGACCTAAATGGGGAGAGATATTAATGGCGAGGGACTCTGCGGAGTTCTTTGCTAATATTATCTATATATTTGGGAAGTATCAATTTCATTTCACTGAAAAGTTAAGTAACGAAATGATTACTAGATTTTTATTAGATGAAGCACCTGAGCATATGAGAGATATGATTTATAACGTGTTATTTCCTAATCTTATAATTACATTATCTTTAACTGACAGGGCTTATCTTTTAAATGATATTAGAATTGATACTATCTCAGACCCAGATTCGTTCTATGACGCACTATATGCTATCGTAGCACATCATATAGAGATATACACTATGCAAGAGTACTATACGTTAATGGATTACAATACAATTGCATTAAACACTACTACAGAGGATTCTCATATGATACATTATACATTAAATTATTCTAAACTATTATTTGATGTATTAAAACCTTATATTAAAAATTCACCTCTTATTAATAAAATAGGATTTAGAAAAGCACCAGTAACTACATTTTCAAATGGTACTCTTTCTAAAGGATTCACATTGGATAAATTAGATAACCATGCAGTTAACATAGCTTGGAAAGTACAAGAAGTATTAAAAAGAGAATCTGCTAAAGTAGGGATGCCACCATTCGTTAAAGTAAAAATAAATGGTAAGTTATATAATTGGGATCTTTATGATGATAATATATTCAATAATATTATCTACATCTATTTAATAGAAGGAGGTAATTATGAGTTATTATAAAAAGGAGTACAAAGATTTTAAGAAAGATAAAGATAAGAAGAAGGATTTTGATTTAATTAAAGAGATAATCATTAAAGGATTATTTCATATTAACATGGACGTTAACTTTTATGACTTCGACAAGATACTAATTGATCTAGATTCATTACTATCTATTGTAATTAGAGAAGAGTTGTCTTCTGATAGAGATGTGCGTATTAAATTAGCACATACTATAGCTGATGCAATTAATGAATTTATTGAAGCTTATATAGACACTAATACTATTAATATATATTATAATTTAAATGAATATAAAGTATTTAGTGATATATATCCTGATTGGTGTAAGGTTCGAAATGATAGATTTAAAAATGAATCTATTGTAGGTTTTCTACACAAGTATATAATAAATCATTTAAAGAAAGCTTCAGATAAGATTAATAACTTTAATATAATAAAATGTGATGATGCACCTATAATAACCATCTTTAGGGATATTAAATTAAATCCTAAATTAAAGTATGTTGTTATATCTCGTGATCCACATTATAATTGTATTATGTCATACTATGATATATCTATATTTAATGGACGTGACTTAGTAGATAGAGGATCATTAAAGTATCTTAAAGATTTACCTGATATAAACTATACTATGCTACCATTCTATTATCTTATAAGAGGTATGGATAGAAATGAATATAAAGGTGTAAAGTTATACGGACAGAAAAAGACAGAAAAATATATCAATGAGAATTTGACTACACTTATAACATGGGAGGATCCTATTTTAGAAGAAGTTAAACCTTATAAAAATATATTCTTTTTGAATGATTTGAAAATAGACAGTTAGTTGTCTATTTTTTTTTTTACCCTGATAACATAACTAATAACAATAGTATATAAACTTATTTAAGAAAGGAGACGCTATGAGCAAACTAGGTCACGGAGCGATAGCAACATACTCAAAGAACTTATTGAGATCAAGCTCAGAAATATTACTTGACTGGATAAAGAGCACACAGTTAGTACAAATAGTAGGAGACGAAGTAGTCTCTGCTAAAAAAGCTCGTGAAATGGAAGGTGATATAACACCTAAAGAAAAAATTAAAAAATTAACAAAGAAACAAATAGAATCTTTTGTTAAAAATTATGAAGACGAGACTGGTATTAATTTACCAGAGGATTTGAAGAAGTCTTTTAGAAATACTATTAAAAGTATCAAAACTGGTGATCTTAACATCAAGGACGAAGCTTATGATGAGTTTTATGAAGATGATGATATCAGGGCGTTATTTAAGGAGCTCGATATAGCTTATGAGTCACATAATTATTTTAAAGGAGGAAATAAACTGATGAAATTATATGAATTAAAGAATGAGAATTTGAAGAAGCTTAGAATTAGAGCTAACGGTGAATCTATGGAGGTTCAAGGACCAATCCCTGAAGTAAATAATGAAATCATAGAGATCAAAGATGATATCATAGCACTTGATAACGAAGCTGCTAGTAATGAAGATATTGATTCTACTTATACTATGAATGTAGATAATACAGTTAATGATCTTAAAGGTAGAATATTTGACTTAATGGATAAAACATCTGGAGTAAAAGAATTAGCAGTATCTTATAAAGATGCATTCGCTGATTCATTAATAGCTTTATTATCTGTTAAATCTAACTTTGATTTAAATGTAGCTGACAGACCAGCTGAAGAGGTATTAAATAATACTGAAACATTAGCTGCTGAAATAACTGAAAAAACTAATAACGATGATAAAATTAATGATAGAGTAGAAGAAGTTAAAGAAGTAACTAGCACAGATGCAGACTCTTTAATATTTAATCCAATAATAGACGCAACTGCACAAGAAGTAACAGGAGAAGAACCAGTTCCTGCTGCAGAAGAAGTAGAATCATTTGATGATCTAGAAGAGGATGATTTAGAAGATGTTATATTATTTCCTAGGACAGTTGACAGATTAACTAAAGTAATTAATGAAGATAGAGAAGAACCAGTTCCTGCTGCAGAAGGTTTTAAAGATTGGCTTAAAAAGACACTTAACATAAAAGACGATGTAGCTGTATCATATAATATATCTACAGTAGTAATTAGAAAAGTAGTTAAAAATTTAGCTGACACTCCAGAAGAAAGAGTAGAGCAATTAGCTAAAATATATGCAGACTTAGCTAATGATATTCACAAAAGAAATAAAGGTGCTAAAGCATTAATAAGTTTATCAACAGCTTTATACGCTGTAGCTACTGGAATTAGTGCTATAGTGGGTATTAAACTGTTAAAAAGTAAAGATGCCGCTATTGCAGCAAAAGGAGCTGAGAATGCAGTTTATGCTGTTATGGGTGGTTTAATGACTTTTGGTCTTTTACAAATAGGTAAAATAAGTAACGAAATATCTGATGAAGCTGAAATTAATATAACTAATGCAACATTAGGTTTCACTGGAATAAGTTCTGACTATATAGGTTCATTGAAAAAATTAAGAGAATCAATGATGAATGTTAGTAAAGAGATTAAGAAAGGTGTTGTAGTATTAAATAAAGCTCCTAACTTAACTGAAGCTGATTTTACTATGTTAGGTGTATTAGATAAAGGATTAAATAAAATTAAATCTGATATAGAATTATTAGATAAAGATATAGCAGCAATAGAAGCTAAACTTGCAAAAGAAAAAAATCCTACTGCACAAGGTGAAGGAATTAAAGATGTCGCAGCTGGAGTAGCCAAGAATGCAGGAGGAGCAGTATCTGTTGCAGCAGTAGCTACATTACTAATAGCTATACCAGTTAACTTAGCTATACAAAAAAGAAACATTAAAAACGAATCTAAATTTAAATCTAACTTTACATTCAAGCAACCATTAGTATCATCTGATCAAATATCAGCTGAATTTGTATCTAAGTATGCTAAAGCTATCGAAGTTAAATCATTAATAGAAGCTAAAGCTTTAATAGAATCATCAATAGCAACTGCTGACGGTGGATCTGTTGTATCTCGTGCTACTAGAAATAATATGTTAACACCTGCTAATATAACTCCTAAGAATATAGAGTTATTTAAAAAGGCACCAATTAACTATGATGAATTAATGGCAACATTTTCAGAAGCTAAACCTTTTATTAAAAAATTAAATACTGATTCTTTATTCCTAGTTCCATCATTATCTTCTGTAGTAAGAAGACATGCTGAAAGCTTTAAAGTAATTACAGATATTAAAGTACCTGAAGCTAGTGGAGAAGCTGGATCATTCTTAGCAACAGGAAGAAATGCTCATCCAACTTACCTAGATATAGAAGTATCTTATAAAGACCCTTCTGATTTAACTAAATTAGGTGGAGGGACTAATACTAAAAAATCTACATTAGGTTTTCATGTAGTACCAAGAACACTTAAATCAACTGAAATCTTAACTACTCTAAAAGAGATGGGAGATTTTGAAGATATGAAAGTGCTTAATGGTGAACGTGAATCTCAGAAGAAATTAAGCAATGTTATTAAGTTTTGGAAGAAAAAAGGTACGAACAACGAAAAAGCTGTATTGTCTTCTAATTCATTCTCTGCTATAATAGACAAAATAGAGAACATTAAAAATCCTTTATTCCACTTGATGCTTAGTTACGGTGAATATATGGATCTTAAAGATAATGGTAAAATTGATTTAATGAACAGAGAGACTTATAAAAAAATAATAAATAAAATGCCTATAATTTCTATATCTATAATAGATGAAGAAAGAGACGTTGTATACTTATCAGAAGGTCCTTACATGAGTTATACTAAACATGATGGATCAGACTTTATAGATTCTATATCTCAATATGAGAAAGACTTAAAAACGATAATCAAATACAATCAATATCAATAGAAAGGAGTAACTTAGTATGAGAAAGACTTAAAAACGATAATCAAATACAATCAATATCAATAGAAAGGAGTAACTTAGAATGTATAAAAACATTTATGAATTAGTAAGAAATAGAAAAATAGTATTATCAGCAGAAGCTGCTATGGAATTAGCAGATGAAGCAATGGATGATGTACCTGAAGAAGTAGAAGGTGAAGTAACTAAAATACAAACTATTGATATATTAGCACAAGTTATGAATAAATTTGATACATATATGAATGATACTGAATTAAACTTTAGTTTCTTTATTAATAATGGTAGAATAGATAAAGCTGTTAATTTTAATACGCTAGAAGATCTACATACTTTATTAAATAAAACGTTTGATGAAAAAGAATTTGTATCTGTTAAAGATTTCAATGACTTATATACACTTATGACTAATTTAGACTTCTGTAGATCATTAGCTCTATATGGACGTGAAAATTACGAGAAACCATTTATAGCAGAAGGATTAGCTGTACTTTTATATGAGTTCGCTGTAGACTTTACAACGTTATTAACTAGATATTATAAAGATATGCCTACAATAAGTAATGAAGTTGGAGAAGCTGATTCTTTTTTCAGAAAGTTCCCTTCATTAATATTAAATTCATATATAACTAATATGATAGTTAACTCTAAAGAGTTTAAGCAATTGATAACAAACGAGGAATCTAAAGCTTTATTAAAAGATGATGGTTCTATTTATAACATAAATAAAAAACAAGCAGCTAAAAAACCTAAATTATTTGGTATAGTAGGAGAATCACTGTCTTACTTTGCATCTTTAATTAGAAATGACTATGGTGACATTACTGTAGGTGTTATAGATAAGTTAGCTATAGTAGCTTTTATTTGTAGTAAAACTGCAATGCCTATGGCAGATAGATTAAATCTAATACCAGCTTTAATTAAAACTGTATCAGAGAAAACTGTAGATGCACCTGTAGACGGAGTAGTTAATACATTAAAGCAAATAGATCTTAATTGTACTGAATTACTAAGAATGAGAGCAGATGCTAAAATAACATTAGATGCTGATGAAAAGCAGTATCCAATGACTATAAGATAATATTTTAATGAGAGGGCGAAAGCTCTCTCATTTACTTATTATATTTTTATTTTCTATTTTTATAAAACCATTATAAATATATATTATTATAGTAGCTTAATAATAAGAAGGAGGAATAAATGGAAAACAAAAAACACCAGAAGATGATAACTTTATCATGGATTGACTTTGAAAAAGAATTCATTGAATCGATGGAGGTACGTAAAGACGGATTCATAATATCAGATAATATTAGTTACACTGATTACTTCAACAAAAGTACAAAAGAAGAGGTATTAAAGATTCAAACAGAAGATTCTATATTTAGTTATAAATATGGAATATCTTTATCAGAAGAAGATGATGTTCTAGCACGTATGTATTCTTGTAAATGTGGCCGTCTATACGGTCGTGAGAATTTACATAACATATGTAAGATATGTGATACAGAAGTTACTAGAGCTGAATCTAAGAGTTATGGTTGGCTTATATTAGATCACCATAAAGTATTACATCCGTATTTCTCTTATTTACTACATAGAACTAAGTATGCACAAAAGATGACACTTATGGATGCACTAGATAAGAACAAGTTAGAATTTACATGGAAAGATTTAATATATGATAATAACTCTGAAGTGATAGAAGAGTTTGTATTAAAATATATGAAGAATTCCAAAGATTTAATCTTAAAGTACAAGGATAGACTATTTACCTCTAAGATACTTGTAATGTCTAAGAATTACAGGTTCTTTAAAGTATCAGAAACATTAAAGATTCCAGAAATCGATATGCATAAGTTAAATACTTATTACATAGAGATAAGTAATACTGTTAAGACATTAAATTCCAACAAGTTTGGAATAGAGGAAGTTATTATACCTAAGCTTAAAACTATAATGAAAACACAAGCTGTTATACTTGAATCTATATGGAGCGAGATAGCCGCTAATAAGAGATCATTATGGAGAGCAGAAGTCTACGGTCGTAGATTTCCTAACTCAGCAAGACTAATAATAGAACCGATAATTGATGAGAATATACATTCTATTGATGGTGTACAAATACCACTTGATATATTCAGAGTTATATTTCCACACGATATCAAAAAGATATTAAAGAAAAAGAAGATACATCCAAATAAGATACATAATTATCTAGATCCAGATTATGTATTAACAGAAGAAGAACGTATATTAATAAGAGATGTAGTATTCCCACTAGTAGAACATCCTTATCTATATATAAATAGGGAACCTTCTATGTATATGACAAGTATATTAGGAATGAAAGTACACTCCCTAATAGATGAGATGGTTATGAGGATACCTTTCTTTGTACTACCTGCAATAGCTGGAGATTTTGATGGAGATGTACTAGCAGTGATTGCTTGGGAAAAACCATCTGAAAGACTTCGTATATTTGAAGCATTGGGACCGCAAGTGTCTGTTATAGACACGAAAACTATTAAGTATAACAGCGATATAGGACCAAATAATAATACTGCGGTATTGTTATACAAAGGTTTCTCATGTGATAGCATACTTAAGGAGATGATTTATGGAGGGGGAAAAAGTAAAAGTTAAAAAATGGATAATAACATTAGACGTTATAATAACACTTTTAGCTACACTTATTATATTACACTGTGTAGGGAATGCATTTTATTCCAGAGTAAATAAAAGAATTGAACTTGTTCACGTTGATAAAAAGATATTACTTAAAAAATTAGTAAATAAAGAAATGATTATAGTGGATGAGTCTGCACCAAATGAAATAAGAGTTTATAAGAATATGAATGACGTTGTAATAGATAAAACTAATGAGCGTGCTATATTCTATAAATTAAAGACTAACGATACATGTATAATTGAAGTAGTAGGAGATCAGACATTCTGGTTTCATACAATACCTAATATAACTAGGGTATTTGAATGTAGAAAAGATAAATAATGATATTGAGAGGAGAATATATTATCAATGGATAAAAACACAAATCTAAAGTTAGAAAAGATACTTAGTAAGAATAAAGTTACAATAGTTAATAGTGAGATAGAAAAGAATAAACTATACTTAGATTTAAAGTCAACAGATAGCGGAATATTTTCTATTAACTTCACATTAATAGCATTACAACAAGGTAGTGCTAAATCTATTGAGAACCAAATACTAAAGAAATTAAATAAAAAAATATTAGGAGGAAACAAAGAATGAAATTTATAATTGATCATGAGAAAATCAAAGGAGAAAAAATTGGGACTATAGATCCTGTTATAATTAAAGACCCAGAACTATTAATGCCTAAAAGAGCTACTAAAGGGTCTGCTGGATATGATATGATAATGCCAGTTAGTGTTAACTTTAGATCTGCACACATTAGTGTTAAACCTCACGTATATTTTGATACATATGTTAAAATAGAGGATATGCCTAGTGATATGGTAGGATTAGTATTTCTAAGATCAAGTGTTGGTATTACTAAAGGATTCGTATTAGATAATGCTGTAGCAGTAATAGACAGTGATTATAAAGATACAATTAAGATATCAATGCATGGAGTTGATACAAGATCTTACAATGAATTAAAAGCTGGAGATAGAATAGCTCAGATAGTATTCATGAAATATCATACAGTAGACGATGAAATAGAACCAAATCAAGATCGTGATGGCGGAATAGGCTCTACAGGTCAATAAATACTAATATAATATTACTCCCTAGTGGAGTAATATTTATTTATCGCCAAATAACGAACAATAACGTATTAAAACATAAGAAGGGGGAGTATTCCTCTGTAAGGTATTATAATACCATTCTTATATTTTAAAATAAAACAATTTTTTTAAGGAGGCAACATGAAAAGAGTCATGTTTTTAATAATGACAATCGCAATGATGACAACTTCAACGATGAGTAATAACTATGATCCATATGTAGGTGTAGTAGTTAAAGCTCAAGCACAAGTCCAAGTACCAGTAACACCGGTATTAACCAAGGAAGTAACTAAAGAAGAACCAGTAAAAGAAACTAAAGTAGTAGTAATCGAAAAAGCAATCGAAGAAGCCTATATGGCAAATCTATCAGGAGGAGCTTCATTTTACGGTGAAGAATGGAATGGAAGAAGGACAGCTAACGGGGAGATATTCAATACATATGAATTAACAGCAGCACATAAGAGTTTACCATTTGGTACTAAAGTAAAAGTGGTAAATAAAACTAACGGAAAATCAGTAGTAGTAAGAATAAATGATAGAGGTCCATTTGTAAAAGGAAGAACATTAGACTTAAGCAAAAAAGCTTTCCAATCAATAGCTAGTATTAAAAAAGGAGTTTTAAAAGACTCTGAGATTGATATTTTAGTTCTTAAAAAGTAGAACAGAAATCTTATTATAAGATAAGGAGGAAATAGAATGGGGAGATTTAGAAAGAGACCTGTTGAAGTTGAAGCATGGGAATTAACTTCTGATAACATTGCACAAATGTATGAGTTAGTTAACAATGCGAAAATTAATTATGATGATCTAACGTGGAGAGTAAGGTTAGAGCATATTATAGAGACAGGATTAGATATACCTACATTAGAGGATGGCACTGATAAAAGAGCTAAGCATGTAGCGAGGCTAGGGGATTATATCATTAAAGGAATACAAGGTGAATTATATCCCTGTAAACCTGATATATTCAAAGCAACATATGAAGAAATTAAATAAAACTTTAGGAGGACACAATGTCAATACAAGGATTCAACATTGAAGAAGATAACGAAGAAATAAGAGATGAAATAGAAGAAGGTGTTAATATGTATGAAGAAGATAAAGCTATCCCTGCATATGATATTAAATTAACATTAGATGATGTTAGTGGCATGATACCTGGAATAATCACAGAGAAACAAGGATTGAAAATAGTAGGAGATATAATTGAGGAGACTGCTATCAGATTAATTAAAAACATTGCTGATCAAGTATTCATTGTAGATACACTGAATGATGATCAAGTAAACCAAATAATAGAAGAAGCTATGATAAATGCACCATTTGAAGATGTCATAGAAGATGCTACAATAATTGAAGATATCATCAAAGAAGATGTAGTAACTGAAGAACAATTAGCTGAAGAAGTAGAAGAAGTAATTGAACCTACTACTGAAGTAAATAATGATATTAACTTAACTTCTAATGAAGCTATAGATTTAAATCAAGGAACTGTTAATATGGATCTTGATTCTATGTTTTCTGATGATGAAGAAATAATAGATGAAGATTTGATCTCTGAAGATGATATATTAGAAGTAACTGAAGATGGAAGTGGATATATTAATCCTGCAACAGGAGAAGTAGAATCATTTGATAATCTAGGAGAGGTTTCTTTAGAAGATGTTATATTCCCTGATGTGCCTGAAATAGATGGTAGTAGAATAGTTGATACACTAACTGAAGATGAAATAAATCAAATAGAAGCACAAGTAATTAATGAAGCTAGAAAAGAAGAAATAAAAGAAGCCCCAGTAAGAGATGCAACTTATATAAAGGAAACTAATTATCCAGTAGAAGATACTTTTCTAGAAAAAGAAGATTATAAATTCTCTTCATCACTAGATGCTATTAATAATATAATAAAAGAAATAGATGTAGACAATGTAGTAACTAAATTAGATGTAGACAGTAAAGGAAATTATCTAGTATTAGAACTATATGTTGATGAAATATTATTATTAGAAATGCTTTTATCATCTCATGGTGAAGTAATGGTAACTTCTGATAACATAGCCACTATAGAAGGAGCTATTGCACCTAGAATAGTAAACTTTGATACTAGATTTAGAAATGCTATAAATTGTAAATGGAATCATAACTATGATACTTATGCAATCAAAGCTGAAGATGAAGCTGGTAAATTGGTAGATCAAACTGTTATTGTATCTAAAGACAATGCAGACATGCAAGAACACTTCTATAAACCAATTGCAGCCACTATAGAAGGAGCTATACCACACGCCCTAGATAATGGGCATATTGCATCACAAAGTTTAACACAAGTCGAATATGATGATTTAGAGGACAAAGTAGTTGTTATAGATCATTTAAATCCTATAACTAAAGAAATAGAACCATTTACATATGCAATTAAGAAAGTAGTTACCCCTATACAAGGAATGAATGCTAGAAATGTACAATTAGCATTCCAAAGATTACAATTAATAGGAGATGCTTATTATGTAGCTGGAGTATATTATTCTCAAGCATTCATAGAAACAGTAAAAGAAGTAACAATATAAAATAGGAAGCCTTTGGGCTTTCTTTTATTTATGCTGTAATTAAACTACCATTTATTACAGAATAGAAAGGAGAACAAATTGGCAAGAACATATGACACAAGTTCTAATCCAACTGTAGAGATAAGAGATATAACTGATATTATAAAACCTGACTACATGAGTTATGCTGTAGCATTATACTTAAGATCGATACCTAACGCTATAGACGGATTAAAACCTGTGCAACGTAGAATACTTTATACTATGTTTATAAATAAAATATTTAACTTTGAGAAATGTGTAAGCATAGTCGGACAAACAGCACAATTAGTAACGACAGGAGATATTAGTATATATGATGCATTAGTATTACTGGGTCAAGTTGATAGAGTTAGATATCCATTAATAGTATCACAAGGTAATTTTGGATTTCTTAATTCATCAACATTAAATTCTCCTGCTGCAGCTAGATATACAGAAGCACACTTATCAGAGTATGCAAGAGACTTCTACTTTACAGAAGATATCATGTTTGCTGATATGATAGAAAACTATAATGGTAAACTAAAAGAACCCACAGTATTACCAACTCTATTACCTATGGCTTATATACAAGGTAGTAATGGTATAGCAGCTGGTTATAGAAATTATATGTTACCACATAACCTACATAAGTTAGCGGACTGTTATATTAAATTTCTAGAAGAGAAGAATAAAACTGTATCTGATTTTAGTAAATTAGAAACTTATATAACTAAACATCTTAAAATAGATTTAAATAAGAATAAGTCTAAGATCATAAGAGAATCTGCAACAGGATTAAAAACTGGACAAGGTCAAGTAGTTATGCAAGGAACTTTCCATACAGAACCTAGTAAGTATGGTAGAACTAAGATAGTTGTAACTGAGTTACCTTATATAACGTCACCAGAGACGTTTCGTGACAATTTCAAAGCTAAGATGGGTAAAGAGATACCTGCTTTAATACATGGCGACATAAGCGACGAATCGAACTCTGAAGGTATACGAGTAGTTATTGAATGTAAACGTGATACTAATATAGATGTGGTAGTTGAATTTATTAAATTAAAGACTAACTTTACTGCAGCATTTAATTATAGTTCTATTTATATACATGAAGCTCGTGCTAAAAGAATGGGAGTATTAGATGTATTTTATACTCACTATACATTCAAGGCGGAAAACTTAACTAAATACTTTAATCATAATATTAAAAATCTTAAATTTAAACACTTATGTGTATCATCAGCTGAATTAGTATTAGGTAATAAAACTAATAGAGACGAATTCATTAAAATGGTTACAGAATCTAAAAAGGAAGCTGTATATAAGTTACTAAATAAAAAATATAACTTTGACACTGATGTAGTAGATTACTTACTATCTAGAACGTTTAGTTCATTATCTAATAAAGTAGAGAATATAGTTAAAGAGAAACTAGAATTAGAAAAGGATTTAAAAGTATTTGAAGATAAGTTAAGAGATATAGATACTTATTTAATTAATGAAATAAAAACTAAAGTAAAGAAATACAAATAATACAATAATAAGGGTAATTCCCTTATTATTTTTTAACGTTTTTTATATTAAGAATTTTGGAACTTAAATTTATAAATTTAAGAAGGGAGTTGAGTAAAATGAGAATGAAAGATTTTGTTATTAATATCGGTAACATAGAAAAAGGAATAAAGAAAGTATTTAAAGAATCTTTATATAAATGTGATGAATTAGACCGTGCTTCAATTAATGGTGTAATTACTGCATTATATTTACAAAAACCTTTATCTCTTGTAGTGATACCTACAGAATATAATAAAGTAATGGAAGAATATAACTATGATAACTTCTATACAGAATATAAGTCTACTATAAAATATATCGACAGTAAATCTAGGCATATAGCAGATGTAATTATATCACAAGTTACATATGTAGTAAAAGAAGGTAGACGAAGTGTTAAAAGTAGATTTGCGTTGAGTTTAATATCAGAAGGTATAATAGAACCTAAACCGAAAGGAGAAACAGTATGAAAAGATTAAAAGGATTTATTACTAATTCTAGCTCTACTAGCTTTATAATGAATAATGATGGATTTATATATTCTACTGATGAATTTATAGAACTTGCAGAAGAATTAAAATATGCTCTAGCTGGGATTAGTTTAAAGTATGACTATATACCTAATGTATCATTAAACAGTTTGAAGGTAAATGAGAAAGATGTTATTAGATTTGTAAACTCTACACTAAACGTTGATGTTAACGATATAGAGATTATAGATAAAAGAATTAAAGGTAATAAGAGTTCTGAAATATCATTTTGTCAAAAATATGATAATAGACCATTTATAGAGTACATGGAGTTATTAGCTTCATTTGTTGATATATACAGGAGGTATACATTATGTTAGTAAATAAAATATACTTCAAAGGTATAACTTACAATGAAGAGGAAATAACTAAAAGAGTTTATAAGTTAAAGAAATTCTTTGAGAACTTAGCTGAGTTAGCGTTAAATGATAATAATGATTTTTGTTATGATATAAATATAATAATGGATAAAGATATGACTGCTAATATGAAAGAGTCTGAAGATTCATTCGAAATATTCTACTTACATGTAAATATAATAAAAGAGAATGATAGCTCAACGGTTACATTTGATAATGGAAAGAATACTATGAATAATAGTTACTCAGACGATATGTTAATGATCGTAAGATTAGAATCACTAGTTAAAGTATTATTAGGGGCCTCTTTAATGGAGTTTGATACGACACCTAATATAAATAGAAAATCAATAGAAAAGGAGCTTGACTTATTTAAGAAGTTAGCATTTAAATATAAAAGAAAGAGAGAAGATGTGAATGAGAATAAATAAAGGAATTAAATTAGCACATTCATTTAAGAATGGATTAAATAGAGAAAGCTATAATATTAAGAACTTTGAAACTATTTTAGGAGAAGCTTTATCTAAAATATTCGAAGATTTAACTAAAGAGAACCCGTATAAAGATTTAAGAGAGTATAGATTAAACTACAAAGAAAATGGTAAACCACCATTTGATATAACTTATTTACTAGCGGATCGAACTAGATTTATTAAATATTATTATCCTATGGAAGAAGATAAGACTATAAGATATGATATGATAATAGATATTAGTGGATTACACTTACCTAGAGAAGAAGATGTTTTAGCATTATGTAGAGCAATTGACGGAGAATTAATACTAGACTACAAAGTAGATCCTGAATCTGAGTTGTACAGAATCAATCATCAAAGAAGAAGAATCAGAAATATAAAATACCAAACATTGACAGAAAAGGAGTGGTTGTATGCACAAAATAACTAAATTAACTAGAGCTAAAAGAAACCTCATTGTAGAAGAGGTTAGTAAATCATATAATAAGTATAAGAAGTATCAAAACTTAGCTACAAAGTATGCTATAGTAAATGACCATACAAAAGTATTTACATCGTATAATAAGATACAACAAGAAATTAAAAAATTACTTATTGAATTAAATGGTAATTATAAAGTAATAGTAGGTAATAGAAAAGTAGAACTAATAATGATGGATGAAAATGATAAAACTATTTTAACTAAGTCAATAATAGTATATAAAAATAAAACAGAAATTAAATCTACAGCTAGAACTAACAGAACAGATCTTAAATTAGAATTAGATAAAGTATACATGGATAGATTATATAATATCACTAGAGAGTATGTTGATACATTAAATTCTTTATTAGGTGTTCTTAAATTAAATGTATCTTTATTTAATATAGAATATTCTAAACGTAACTTAACTATTAATGTTATTAGAAAATATATAGATAAAGGTAATGACAAAGCTACAGGTAGTTTAATATATAGTTATGCATTTAGTGATTTATATGTTAACGCAATTTACAAAAAACCTGATAAAATTAAAGAGATGGTTTACTTAAGTTTAGGAATCATTATAAAATAATATAAGGAGAATAGAAATGAGATTAGACGCTGTTCAAAGAAAGTTAGTTAAGATAGATAACTTTTCTAAAACGTTACACTTAAAGAAGTATTATAAAAAGATATTAAAGTTAATGTATAATAATAGATTAAATGTTATAATGCAAAAATATAAGACAGGAACTATATCGACAAAAGATTTAAACGACTTGGATAAAATGATTAAGATAGGAAAATTAATAGAGCAGTTAGGAGACATAATAAAAAAATAAACCACATAAGAAAGAGAGAGAATATAAATATGAAAGAAAAAGAAATAACAGAAGAATTACTAAGAAAGATTAAATACTTAAGAGACAATTACGGGGCAAATGGAACTGAGATAGCTCGTAAGTTTAGATTGTCAGTATCACTAGTAAATTACCATTTAAATAAAGATAAAGTTAAGATATACAGAGAGACATTTAAAAGATATGTAAGAAACGGAGATTCTATAGGTAGACAAAGTTTATTTACTGAAGATGAAATAAGAAGTATGGTAGAGCTTAGAAACGAAGGTAAAACTTATAAGACAATAGGGTCTACATTTAATAGTAACCATAGTACAGTTCGTAATTATATATTACGACATGTAAATAAAACAAAAGAAGAAGGAGGAACAACAAATGAAAACTAAACTTAAGGATGGCACTTATATTGTAGTTGATGTTAAAAACAAATTTTTTGATGCATTTAATCCTGTAACGTCAGAGCAATTTAGAAGTGATACACTAGATAATAATGGAGACAGCACAAATACAGATTCATTTCAAAGAGTATTTCCATCGCTATTAGATATTGGTATTATGGGTAAATGTCAAAATGCTAATGTCTGTCCAGTTGACTGTTATCAATCAGCAAGTAATGAAGGTGACAATATGAAATTAGAATTATTTAAAAAGATAATAGATGAAGCTAGTGATTATACTTATCAAGTTGCACTAGGAGGAGCAGGTTCACCTAATGAGCATCCAGACTTTGAAGCTATGTTAGATCATTGTATTAAAAATGAGATAGTTCCTAATTATACTACATCAGGAATTAACTTAACAGACGACATGGTCGAAATATCAAAGAAATGCGGTGCTGTTGCAGTTTCTTGGTATAAGCAACCTTATACCTATCAAGCTATCGAAAAGTTCATTACAGCGGGAATACGTACGAATATACACTATGTATTAAGTAACGAATCTATAGATGAAGCATTAGACTTATTAAAAGACAACTCTATAATACCGGATGGAATAAATGCTGTAATATTTTTATTATATAAACCTGTAGGACGAGGAGTAGATCATAAAGTATTACAAAATGGAGATAGTAGAGTTAAAGAGTTTTATAGTTTAGTTACAGATAAACATAAATTCGAAATAGGATTAGATGCTTGTAATATGCCTGGATTAATTAATAATACACATTATATTAATGCAGAGACTGTTGCTCCTTGTGACGGTGGATCATTTTCCGCTTATATTAACTCTAATGGAATAATGACTACTTGTAGTTTTGACCAAGACTTAACATACGGAGTAGATATAAATGATATAACATTAATGGAAGCTTGGAACTCAGATACATTCTCTAAATTTAGAGATTATCATAGTAATTCTTGTCCTTCTTGTAAAGATCGGCACCTATGTTACGGAGGATGTCCTATAACACCTAGTATTAACTTATGTGATAGGGAAGAAAGGAGTTACTAATGACTCACGAGCTTAAATCATTACAAGGACAAAGAGATAAGACGAGACAAATAATTAATACATATGAGGAAGATATAAAGAAAAAGAATTTAGAGTTAAAAGAAAAGAGGATTGAATTGAACGAGATTATGACTGCAATAAAAAATATAGAAAATAATAACGATGTCGTAATATCTGAACATGCTATCCTAAGATACTTAGAACGAGTTAAAGGGTTTAACTTAGAAGATATAAAAAATGAAATGTTAGATGCTAGAACGAGAGAATCATTAAAGGTAGTGCCTGTTAATAAAATAAAATGTGACGGTTATAATTTAATTATAAGAAATAAAGTTATAACTACAGTTACATTGTAAAGGGGGTTTATATGAAAGAATTTTACGAGAACGAAACTTATGAAAGTTATGACAGGTACACTCACGTTCATAATTATGAGAGGTTAGGATATACAGAAGATGAGATTAGAGATATAGTAGAAGAAATAAGATCTATGATGATAGGATTTCTAGTATTAAATGATAACATAAATGAGAACTCAGTGTGGTTTTCAGAAGATGATGTAGAGATGCATTTGTATTATGCTAAATCTATTATAAATGAATCAGCCTTTGAAGTAGAGATTAATGCAGAAGGATTAAAGGTTGTAAAGAATGATCGTCTATATAGAACGTTGTGTAAAACTAACTTCAATGATATCATTCATTCATTGTTTACAGAAAGAGATAGTAGATACATGGATTCGATACAAAGTGACAAGGTAAATGTAACTAAGAACTGGGTTACTTATGAAAGTGATAGTGAAGATCAAGTAAAAAAAGTAATTAATGTAATAGAAACTATATGCGCTATGCTACTTAGAAAAGATATAGGTTGTGGTTATGACATAGGATTTAAATATGAAATAGAAGATAATAGAATAACTCTAATATCTAAAGACAGAGATAGTGCTATAAGTTTAATAACAATTAATGATTTAATATTAAAATTATTAAAAGCTAAGTTTACAGTAAGCGTGGGAATAGAAGATGAGGAAATATATTCTAGATATTCATTAGAGAATAACTTTAACCTTAGTACGATAAGAGATAATAGTTATATTGAATTTACATTAGAGAAATATAAATATGACAAAAATCCTATGCTTGATAGATATGTTACTCGAGGAGATCTATACAAAGTAGAGTATATGGAATCATTACTAAATAAGTTTTAATCTTTATTCACATATATATTATATAAGTGTATAGGATATCAAAGATATTTAAAAATTAAACCTATATTTTCTCGTAAGAGAAGAGGGAGAATAAAATGGACAAATTACACACATCAGGAGATTATGTATCTTCATTTAGTTTAAATTTTAAACTTAGAGCAAGTGAAGTTGGATGGAACTTGAATAAAGTTAAAATTTATATATCTGAAGAAGGCGAAGATAAACAAATCGGCTTCTTCATAATAGATACTTACTCTAAGACTATTTATCGTGGTCTTAGGCATGGATCTTTATTAACATTAATGGGGATAAACCCTAGCGATGAATACAATTACGAGGTGCATATGCACCTCATAGAGCGACATAATTTATTCATCAAAAAAAGATTCAGGAAGTTTAATATAGACCACGTACTAGATGATAAATACTATTATCTAGACGAAAATGGTAAAATTAAACAAAGTAACAGAAAAAAAGGTGAAGAGGATGTTAGGATTAAAAATTTCTTAGCATTCCCGACACCAGAATTAACAGTACGAGCAAAAAATTACAATAGTAGAGTACACAGATATCTACTATTATGGTTGTATCAAAACAATTCCGAATTAAATTCGGAATTTGACGCAAACGATATATGTTATTATCTTGAAACAAAGGATGATTACACATTCGAATTAAAAATAAAAGAATGGAATCAAAATGAGGACGTAGATGATAAAGATCTCATCTACGAGACTCCTGAAACGGGACCATTAATGACAGAACTTGAATATTACGGATTCATCGATCTAACAGATAGAGGATATGGTAGATCGCTTGATGCAGTAATCGAAGATCAAAACTTATAAGACATATTACTCACTTAGGTTTATTCCTGAGTGAGTAATATATTTAATTAATTAAGAGAGGAAGTGGACAATATTTTTTTGAGCTCAATTATATCAGGTTTCTATTTAGCACTAGTTGCTATAGGAGACTTCTATTTAGGATCAACATTAGATAAACCTAAAATAGGAATGAGTTTACTGTTTGGTTTAGCATTAGTTATCATACTAACTTTAAAGACTAGATTATATACAGGAGATACTATGAATCATACTGTAATGTATTTGGATAACAAAGAAAAAAATTTAGTAAAGATAATAAAGGATTTAAATATTGTATTTATAGGTAACTTTATAGGAGTTATCATAATAACATTATTATTCATATATTCTGAATCTGCTACATCATTATTTAATAAGTTTATATTTAAAATAACTGATATTAAGATTAGTTATGGTATATTAACTTTGATAGTAAAAGGTATACTATGTAATATTTGTGTATGCAGTGCTATATTATTATATAGAAAAGGTACAGATAATATAAGTAAGATATTTCTAGCTATGAGTGTTATATTCCTATTTGTATTAATGGGATTTGAACATTGTGTAGTTAATATGGTAGTATTTACTTATAGTGCATTTTATAAACCTACCTTAATACCGATGATGACTTATAATATGATATTTGTAACTATAGGTAATATTATAGGTGGAATGATGACAGGATATATAGATTATAAATTAGGAGG
>JACCEA010047416.1_pt1 | contig 42484 bp, 36 predicted proteins | sample 7449851 | NCBI WGS metagenome assembly JACCEA01 (sample SAMN15323453, study PRJNA562643) | freshwater metagenome | isolation source: river surface water | place: USA:Blue River Watershed | collected 2017-08-18 | reverse complement strand
TCGAAGATCGCCTCGGGCGCCCAGGCGCAGCCGGCCTCGGGGATCGCGGAGGCGACGTCGACCATCCAGGGCCGCGACCAGTTCACGAGGTCGGTCGACTCCCAGAACACGAGCGAGGGGCTGCCGTGGAACCGGGCGGCGTCCCAGCCCTTGCCGTTGGCGATGCGAAGATCGGTGGCGAGCAGGTAGAACTTTTTCCCGTCGGCGGAACGGATGATCGACGGATCGCGCACGCCCTTGTCGCCGAGGTCGGAGAGAAGGACCGGCTCGGAGTTGTTGAGGTCGGTCCAGTTCAGCCCGTCCTCGCTCACCGCGAAGTAGATCTGCTCGCCGCGCGGCGACTCGCCGGTGAAGTGGGCGAACAAATACGCGCTCGTCGGTTCGGGCGGCGGAGGCGGCGCGACCGGGGCGGACGAAGCGGACGAGGTTTCGACACGGCTCGCGCAGCCGGACACGAAGGCGAGGCCGGCGAGCGCGAGAAGCGAGGCGAAGGGACGGAAGGAAGGCATGGAGAGAATCAGCGGGTCTGGATCGTGAGAACGGTGATTGAATGCGCGGGGAGCACGCAGGGGACCGAGTCGCCCTTCGCGCGGACCGCCGAGGCGACGGGGGACACGGCGAGCGGCGCGTCGATCGTGTTGGTGGCGTCGGGCGCGCCGGAGAGCGTCTCGACCCGGACCTTGCGGGCGAGGCCGCGAACGCCGCGGACCTCGATGTCGAGCGGACGCGGGGAGTCCTCGGCGTTGACCAGCTTCACGTAGAGCTTGCCGTCGCGGGAGTCGCGCGTGGCGGAGGCGTGGAGCTTCGACTCGCCGGAGAAGACGGGGCGGATGATCTGGTCGCCGAGCCGGGTGCTGAAGAGCTTGAAGGCGTGGTAGCTCGGGGCGCCGTAGCTGCGCAGCGCGTCGTAGCCGATGAGGTCGGGGCGCCACTGGTAGTCGTTGAGATTGGCGAAGAGCGGCGCGTAGCACTGCATCGTGACGAGATCGGAGGCGCGCTCCATCGCGGTCATGAAGGCGGCGTCGCCGAGGGCGGCGTAGAAATTGGGCGTGGCGGCGAGACCCTTGGAACGCTTGTCCCAGGGCGGGAAGGCGGTCTCGTGCGCGGCCCATTCGCCGACGAAGATCTCCGGACCGGAGCGATCGTAATTGTCGAAGAAGGCCGGGGAGCGGGCGAGGAACTCGGCGGTCTTGAGGTAGTAATGCTCGTCGAGCACGTCGGGACGACGGCTCTTCACGCGCTTGGCGGCGGGCTGCTCGTTGCCGGTGCTGGAGATGCACTTGAGCTGGGGATAACGGGCCTTGATCGCGTCGAAAAACTGGGCGAAGCGGGCGTCGTAGCTGCCGGATTTGTCGAACCAGTCCTCGTTGCCGATCTCGACGTAGCGGAGCGGGAAGGGCTCGGGGTGGCCGTCGGCGGCGCGGCGCGCGCCCCACTTGGAGGTCACGGGACCCATGACGTATTCGATTTCGTCGAGCGCCTCGCGGATGAAGGGCTCGAGGTCGGGGCCGGGCTTCACGTAGTCGCCCTTGAGCGAGTAGCCGGCGTAGAGACCGAGCACGGGCTCGGCGCCCATGTCCTTGGTCCAGAGGAGAAACTCGAGCAGGCCCATGCCGTCGCTGGAACGGTAGCCCCAGGTGCCCTGGTGGCCGGGGCGCTCGTGGACGGGGCCGAGGGTTTCCCACCACTTGAAACGCGTGTCGATGGTGTCGCCCTCGAGGAAGTTGCCGCCGGGGAAGCGGAGGAACTTCGGATTCAGGTCGACGAGCATCTGCATGATGTCGCGGCGGAGGCCGTTGGGGCGGTCGTTCCAGGTCGGCGGGAAGAGCGAGACGAAGCCGAGCCAGACCGCGCCGGGCTTGCTTGAGGTGACGACGAGGCGGGCGTCGCTGGTGGGCTTCACGCCGCGCTTGGTTTTCAGCGTGAGCTCGTAGGCCTGCCACGAGGACGAAAGCGCCGGGACGGTGGCGCTGGCGTAGGTGGTGGCGCCGTCGGTGCTCTGGAGCGCGACGGTGAGCGAGCCGGCGAACCCGGCGCCGGCCTGCGCGTGGAGAGTCGCGCGGTAGGCGGTGGCCGGCGTGACGGGAAAGCCCCAGTAGCCGGCGTTGGCGAGACCGGCGCCGGGCTTGGCGAACTCGACGCGGAGGCTGGAGGGATGCGCGGCGTTGAAGGGCTTCGCCGTGTCGAGCGCGAGCGTGGCGTCGCCGACGGCGCTCCAGTGCACGGGACGCGTGGCGTCGTCGCGGAAGGAGCGGTTGCGCACGAGCTCGGCGTAGAGGCCGCCGTCGTAGCTGTAGTTGATCTCCTCGGTCATGAGACCGTAGTGCGTGGGGCTGACGCGGCCGGCGGGAGCGGCGGCGTCGAGGGTGAGCGTGAGGTCGGACGCCCGGAGGAGGACGGCCGACGCGAGGGCGAGCAGAACGTGGCGGAGCATGGGGTGTTTTAGAAAAGGAAGGAGAACGTGACGGGGCGCGGATGGAGCGTGTTCAACCGCGGGCGCTCAGCGGGCGCCGTTGCGCCACTGGGCCTCGGTGACGGAGCCGGTTTCGAGGATGCGGAAGCCGAAGGCGCCGGAGCGGACCTTGGTAGCGACGAGGCGGACGGTGACGTGGGTCTTGCCGCGGGTGAGCTGCGGCGGGAGCGCGTAGGCGGCGTCGAAAAAGCCCTCACGGTCACCGGCGGGCAGACGGACCGCGATGCGGTGGTCGTCGACCCAGAGCTCGTATTCGCGGCCGCGGTCGCCGCCCCAGTGGGTGGTGACGAGAGCGACGGGTTTGTCCGGGCTGACCGCCAGGCGGTAGGAGAACCAGCCGCCGCCGGGGAGCGCGTCGCGCCACTTGCGGTCGCGGAAGTCGCCGGTCTCGCTGCGGTCGGAGGCGAACTGATGTTCGACCTCGGACTGCTGGAAGCCGGGCTCGACGCGATCGAGGGTCGCGGCCTCGAGCGCGGCGCGCGCGGCCTCCTTGGCGCGGATCTCGTCCTGGCGGGCGGCCCAGGCCTCGGGCGTGTAGAGGGGGAAGTAGGCGGCGTAGTGCTCCTGGTAGACGCGGTGGAAGGGGACGAGCGCGAGGTCGGCGGGCTGCATCACGGAACCGGAGACGCGGAAGGCGCCGAAGCCGGCGGCAGCGTCGGTGCCGATGGACGCGAGCAGCTTGGCGGTGTCGGCGGCGATGAGCACGGGCGGCGTGGTGGAAACGCGACCGGGAGACTTCAGGTGGTCGCCGTAACGTTGCTTGGCGGGATCGGCGACGCCGGGCGCGGACGGCACCACGGCGACGAGCTGGTGGGGGCCATACATGAGCGCGACGATCTTGCCGTCGGAGTGGGGCAGCGGCTCGGTGCGCAGGCTCATCGGCAGGCGAAGCTCGATCACGTCGCCGTCGCGCCACTCGCGCTCGACGGCGAGGTAGGAACTCGGCGTGGAGGCGACAGGCTGCGGGCGACCGTTCACCTTCAGCTCGGGGAGGGCGCACCAGGCGGGGTGGCGCAGGCGAAGCGTGAAGCGCGCGGGCTTGGCGGCCTCCACGACGAAGCGCACGGCGTCGGAATCGGGGAAGGCGGTTTCCTGGCGAAGGGCGACGCCGCGTTCGCGCCAGTCGAGACGCGAGGCGAGGTAGAGGTTCACCCACAGGTCGTCGTCGTGATGGAAGTAGACCTGCTCGCCGTAGCGGGCGGGGTTTTCCATGCCGGTGCCGACGCAGCACCACCAGGAGTCGCCCGTGGTGGAGAAGGTCTTGTAGGCGACGTCGCCGAAGGGAAGGAAGTAGCCGAACTCGCCGGGCTGGCGGCCGAGGTTGGCGAGGACGTGGTTGATCAGGCCGCGCTCGACGAAATCCATGTCGGCGGCCTTCGGCTCCCAGCTGAACTTCAGCCCGGCGAGCTTGATCATGTTGTAGGTGTTGCAGGTCTCGGCGTTTTGCGGGCCGAGCTTCTGCGGGAACTGCGCGGGCGGGAAAAAGTGCTCGTGGTCGCCGTGGCCGCCGTTGGCGAAAGAGCGGCGGTTGACGACGCTGTCCCAGAAGGTCTCGACGCCGCGGAGGGCGGCCTGGTCGCCGGTGAGCTGATACTCGCGGGCGAGGCCGACGAGCTTCGGGACCTGGGTGTTGCCATGCTTGCCGTCGAGCTCGTCGCGTCCGGCCTCGAGCGGGTCGAGGATGGCGTCGTGGTGAAACACGGTGCGGGCGAGCTGGAGATAGCGCGGATCGCCGGTGTCGACGGTGAGATCGGCGAAGACCTCGTTCATGCCGCCGAACTCGGACCTGAGGATCTCCTGCGCCTGGGCGGGCGAGAGCTTCTCGTAGACGCCGGCGAGGTAGTCGGCGAGGCGACGCTCGACCTCGAGCGCCTGCTTGTTCCCGGTCAGGCGATAGGCGTCGCGCAGGCCGGCGAAGACCTTGTGCAGGGTGTAGTTGGGCACCCACTCGTCGTTGAGCGAGAAGCCCGAGGCCTTGATGCGGCCGGCGCGGAGGTCCTCGTAGACGCGCTTGTTGACCGGGAGCACGTAGCCGTCGCCGTTGGCCTGCTGGCAGACGGCGAGCTCGGCTACGATGTAGTTCACGCGTTCGAGGGCGCGGGGCTCGCCGGTGGCGGCGTGCAAGGCGGACAAGGCCGACAGGTAGTGGCCGAGACTGTGACCGTTGATCCCGCGGGCCTCCCAGCCGCCGTAGCGCTCGGCCTTTTTCGGCAACTTGGCCTGCGCGCGAAAGCCGGCGAGCAAGCGGTCGGGCTCCACGACCTCGAGCAAGTAGCGGGCGTCGACCCGCTGGCCGTCGAGGAAGGGTCCGGGCAGCAGGCGGACGCGATCGAGCGGAAAGGGTTCGGCCAAAACCGGGACGGGGGCCGCCTTCGCAAAAGGAGCGGCAAAACCAAAGGCGGCGACGGCGAGGAGAGCGGAACGGGAGAGCATACGGATAGCGGGGAAAGGGGCGGGGCTGGACGAAAAGAAAGAGCGCCGGGGGAAACAAAACTCGGCGCGAAAGAGGCGTCGACCGCCATGCCAATCTCGCCAGGCGAAAAATATGAGCCGAGGAGGCATCAACTTGGGATAAAACAGCGAAGGAAACTCGGGAAAAAGAAGGACGCGGGCGGGATTGGCGGAACGATGGGGGCCGACATCTCATCCAGCGCGAAAAACGGGTGGTTCCCGCCAGAAATTTTCCGCCGGTTTATTTTGAAGACAGCCCCCAAGGCGGCGGACGCGATTTCGCCACGCGCCTTCGGAGGATAGACAAATCCCCACGAATACGGCGCCCCGCTCCCGCCTCGCCACCCTCATCCGCCTCCGGCGACGTCTCGCCTCCCTATCCGGCCGCTTCCTGGCCGCCGAGGCCCTTGCAGGCGGCATGCAAAATCTCGATCGGATGGCGGGCGTCGCGGCCGGTGCCGTCCTTGATCTGGTGACGGCAACTGGTGCCGGGCGCGACGATCTCCACTTCCTCCGGCGTGGCGCGCACGGTCGGAAAGAGCACGAGTTCGCCCACGCGTTGCGACACCTCGTAGTGCTCGCGCTCATACCCGAAGGACCCCGCCATGCCGCAGCAACCGGAGGGGATCAGGCGCACGGAGTGGCCGCGCGGCAGCTCGAGCATCTTAACCGTCGGAGTGAGCGAGGAGAGCGCCTTCTGGTGGCAGTGGCCGTGGAGCTTGATCACGAGCTCGCGCGCCGCGAAGGAATCCGCGCGGATGCGGCCGGCGTCGGCCTCGCGGGCGATGAACTCGTCGATCAGGAGCGCGCGCCTGGCCAACGCGCGCGCCGGTTCACGCAGCGAGGCGGGCACGAGGTCGGGATACTCGTCGCGGAAACCGAGCAGCGCGGAGGGCTCGATGCCGATGAGCGGGGACGCGTCGGTCACCACGGACGAGAGCAACTCGACGTTGCGGATCGCGAACGCCTTCGCGTCGCGCACGAGGCCCTTGGACAAATGCGCGCGTCCGCTCTCTACGTGCTCCGGGATCACGACCTCGTAGCCGAGGCGGTTGAGGAGCTCGACCGCCTTTATGCCGACGGGCGTGTCGTTGTAGTTCGTGAACTCGTCGCAGAAGAGAAACACGCGTCCGTTCGGGTAGCCGAGATGCGCGGGGTTCGCGTGACGGCGATGCCAGGCGGCGAGCGTCGTCGCGTGCAAGGCCGGCAGGCTGCGCTCGGTAGCGAAGCCGGCGAAGCGCTTGATCGCGCGAGCGAACACGGGCGTGCCGACGACGCGGTTGTAGAGCGAGGGCGCGAGCGCGGCGAGGCGCATGGACTTCGCGAAACCGGCCACGAGCCGCGAACGCAGCGGCACGCCGTGCGCGTCGTGGTAATGCTGGAGCCACTCGGCCTTGAGGCGCGCGAGGTCGACGCTCGAGGGGCACTCGGATTTGCAGGCCTTGCAGGAAAGACACAGGTCCATCACGGCGGCGACCGATTCGTCGTCCCACGGGTTGGCCTTCGCGTCGGCGCCGGTGCGGCTCAGCGCCTGGCGGAGAAGGTTGGCCCGGGCGCGGGTGCTGTCCTTCTCGTCGCGGGTGGCCATGTAGCTCGGGCACATCGTGCCGCCGGAGAGATGCGTTTTCCGGCACTCCCCCACCCCGGTGCATTTCTCGGCGGCGCGGAGAACGCCTTGGTCGGCGTCGAAATTGAAAACCGTCTCGTGCGCGGGTTCGTGCGCGACGGTGGCGGCGCCACCCGGTCCCGGACCATGGACGGCGGCGTGGCGCAGCGAGCTGTCCATCGGCGGAGTGTCGATGATCTTGCCGGGATTGAAGATCCCGAGCGGATCGAAGAGCGCCTTCACGCGGCGCATCATCGCGTAGCATTCGGGACCGACCATGAAGGGGATGAACTCGCCGCGCAGGCGGCCGTCACCGTGTTCGCCGGAGAGCGAGCCGCGGTATTTTTTCACCAGCGCGGCGACGTCGGTGGCGATGTCGCGAAACATCTTCCGGCCCTCGGCGCGCTTCAGGTCGAAGAGCGGACGCGTGTGCAACTCGCCGGCGCCGGCGTGGGCGTAGTAGATGCACTCGATGCCGTATTTGCCGCGCATCAGCGCGTCGAACTCGTCGATGTAGGCCGGCAGGTCCTCGATCGCGACGGCGGTGTCCTCGACGATTTCGCGCGGCTTGGCGTCGCCGACGACGTTGTTGACCAGACCCTGCCCGGCGCGGCGCAGCTCCCAGACGCGGTCGCAGTCGGCGCCGTGGAGAACCGGAAACGCGTAGCCGAGGCCGGCGGCGCGGAAGTCGGCGGCGATGCGGGCGAGCGCGGCGTCGCGCTCCGCCGGATCGGCGTCGCGGCGCTCGACCACGAGCACGGCGCCGGGATCGCCCTCGACGAAGAAGCGATTCTTCGCGTGCTCGAGGTTGGCCTTGGTGCATTCGAGGATGGTGCGGTCGATCAGCTCGCAACCGAAGGGCCGGTGGCGCATCGCGATCACGGCGGCGCGCAGGGACTCGGGCACGCTCGCAAAATGCGCGCAGAGCAGCGCGCCCGGAGGCGGCAGCGGCTCGACGTTGAGCTCGAACTCGACGCCGAGGAAAAGCGTGCCCTCGGAGCCGGCGAGCAGGCGGCAAAGGTTGAAGGGTTTGTCCGATGCCGGATCGAAGACGCCGCACTCGATCAACTGATCGAGCGCGTAGCCGGTGTTGCGGCGCGTGACGGTCGGCTTCGGGAAATTATCGCGGATGAGCGCGCGGTTTTCAGCCGAGCCGAGCAGGTCGCGGATCTCGCGGTAGAGACGCGTTTCAAGCATGTCGGGACCGGCGCACTTGGCGGCGAATTCCTCACGCGTGAGCGGACCGAAGGACACGAGCGAACCGTCGCCGAGGAAGCCGCGCGCGACGACGAGGTGGTCGCGGGTGGAGCCGTAGACGATGGAGTTGGCACCGCAGGAATTGTTGCCGACCATGCCGCCGATCATGGCGCGGTTGGCGGTGGAGGTCTCGGGCGCGAAGAAGAGGCCGTGGGGCTTGAGCGCGAGGTTGAGCTCGTTGCGGATCACGCCCGGCTGCACGCGCACGCGGCGCGCGGTCGGGTCGATGGCGAGAACGCGGTTCAGGTGGCGGCCGAGGTCGACGACGACGCCAGAGCCCACGACCTGGCCGGCGAGCGAGGTGCCGGCGGCGCGCGGGATGAGCGGCACGCGCTCGCGGCAGGCGAAGGCGACGAGCTCGCCCAAGGCGGCCTCCGAGCGGGGGAACGCGACGGCGAGGGGCATCTCCTGGTATTCGGAGGCGTCGGTCGCGTAGATCGCGCGCACGGTGTCGTCCAAGTGCAGCTCGCCGTCGAAGCGGGGCGCGAGCGAGCGCAGGCCGGACAAAGCCGCGGGCGAAGGGGTGTTCATGCAGCCCTCTCGAAAACCCCGCGCGGGCGGGAAAGTCAAAGTCTCCGCCTGCGAGCTATCTCAGCTGGGCGCGGCGACGGGACGGGAACCTTTGAGCGAGAGCTCGGCCTCGCATTCCGGCGAGCCGCGGGCGAGGTCCCGGCACACCTGAGGACGACGTTCGTAGATCGTGCAAAAATGCTCGGTGGCGCCGTCCGCCGTCGAACGCGTCTCCAACGCGGCGCAACGCCCCTCGCGCATGCGCAGGTAGGCGCGATGGCCGATGAAATGCGCCATGCGCTCCGCGTCCGGACCGAGCCGATCCCAATCGGCGCCGCTCACGCGCACGTAGGTGTCGAGCCGGGAAAAACAACAGACTCCGCAGCGCAAACAGGCGGCGGAGTCCGGGGTGTCGCTCACGGCTGGCGAGGCTTCGGTAGCGGCTCAGAGCAGCGAGACGACGAGCTTCTCGTAGTCCGCCGCCTCCATCAGACCGAGCTTGTAGTGGCGTATCTTGCCCTCGCGATCGATCAGGAAGCTCGTCGGAATCCCCTCGATGTCCCCGAAGGCGGAGACCACCTCGGGCGTGGCGATCGCGAGGGGGTAGTTGATTTTCATTCGCTGGGCGAAGGGACGCACCGCCTCCTCTCCTTTCGAGTCGAGGGAAAGACCGGCGATCACCAAGCCCCGGTCGGCATACTTTTTCTGCAACTCCACAAAATCGGAGATCTCCTTCACGCAAGGGGCGCACCAGGTGGCCCAAAAATCGACCACCACGACCTTGCCCTTCAGGACATCGGAGCCGAGGGGCTTGCCGTCGAGGTCGACCAAGCTCCAGGCGGGCGCGGCGCGTAGCACCGGGAGCGCGGGCTCCGTCTTTTCGGCGGCCGGGGAGACGGGCGCGGCGTCGGCGAGGAGCCCGGGGGCAAAGCCGAGCAACCCGGCGACGAGCAGGGCGGCGGCGGGGAGACGGACGGGCGAGAGGCGGAAGGATTGCATGGAGATCATACGCGGAAGACACCGACAACCCTGCAACAAAACGAGGCCGGCCCGTTTTTCAAAGCGCCTGACGTCAAACCGGCAAAACCGGCGCGGACGCGGAGCGGCGCGGAAGAAGATCCCGCGTGGAGAGCAGCGCGATGAGAAAAAACCCGGCGGCCTTCAGGCCGAGGACCCCGGCGAGGTAGTCGGCGTCACGACGCGCCCAATACACCGATCCCCACAGAAGCAGTCCGCCGAGAAAGAGTTCCACGAGCGTGACGCCGGCGAAGAGCGTGCGGCTGCGCAAACGCTTGAGCAGACCGCGGGCGTCGGCCGCCCGTCCGCCCTTGGGCGTGCGGACAAACTCGCCGCCCCGCGTGAGCAGTCCCTCGATCACCGCGCCGGCGCAGGTGACGCTCATCGCCAGCCCGAAGGTCATCACGATAGGCGCGAACACCAGCCAGAGCAGGCCCTCGCGCCACTCGCGCTGGCGGAAGTATTGGCCCGTGACGTAGAAGGCGACGGAGCCGCCGCCCAGCAGGAGCATGTTGACCGGGTTGAAAAACATCCAGAACCCGCCCTGCGGCGTCGGCCCGACGACGGCGAGGTAGGGCACGAAAAGGAAGCTGAAGACGACGAGCAGCGGATGCACGAAGCCGACGAGGAGGTGCCAGCTCGCCTCGCGCTTCACCCGCGCGGGCTGGTCGCTCGAGAGAATGACGCCCAGCTGCTTGCGGGCGACCTGGATGCCGCCCTTCGTCCAGCGGCGCTGCTGACTCTTGAACGCGGTGACGCTCTCCGGAAGTTCCGAGGGCACGGCGTAATCGCTCCGGTAGACGAAGCGCCAGCCGCGCAGCTGGGCGCGGTAGCTGAGGTCGAGGTCCTCGGTCACGGTGTCGTCGCTCCAGCCGCCGGCGTCCTCGAGGGCGGCGCGGCGCCAGATGCCGGCGGTGCCGTTGAAATTGAAAAAAAGCCCCGCGCCATGGCGGGCCGCCTGCTCGACGATGAAGTGCGCGTCGAGAAACACGCCCTGGAAACGCGTCAGCAGGCTGGCGCGGCGGTTGGAAAACTCCCATCGCGCCTGCACCACGCCCACGCGCGGATCGGCGAAGTGGGGCATGAGTTTTTCGAGAAAATCGGGCTCGGGCAGGAAGTCGGCGTCGAAGATGGCGAAAAACGCCGCGTCGGTGAGCGTGTTGCCATGGCTGAGCGCGCCGGCCTTGTAGCCTCGGCGGTCGGCGCGGCGAACGTGACGGACGCGCGCCGCGGCGCCGGGGTGCGCGGCCAGCCAGCGCGCGGCCACCTCGGGCGTGGAATCGGTCGAGTCGTCGAGCAGCTGGATCTCGAGCCGGCCGGCCGGCCAGCGGAGGGCGGCGACCTTGTCCAACAAGGCCTCGATCACGAGCGGCTCGTTGAAGACCGGAAGCTGGACGCAGACCTTCGGCGCCGGTCCGGCGAGCGGCGGAGGCTCGGGGGCGCGACGGACATGCCGCGCGTAGAGCCACATCAGCTTCACGCGATGGAACGCGAAAAGCATCAGTCCGCCCAGGGTCGCCACATACAGTGCAAGCAAGGTTTCGCGCATGGTTTAAGCCGAAGCAAAAACCATGAAAGCGTCCCGCGCACGCGGTTCCCTCGCCGACGGCGAAGGACCGGGGATTCCCCGGGACGGAGCCCGGCGGTTTTACCGGGGCTTCACGGGCGGGGACGCCTCAGCAGGAGACGGCGCCCAGCTCGAGGCCGAGCGTGTCGACGAACTTGCGCATCGCGGGCGTGAGCACGCGGCCCTTGCGGTGAAGGATCGCGAGGGGACGGGTGAACTCCTTGCCCTTGAGGGTGAGCATGGCGAGGGAGCCGGCCTTGATCTCCTGCTGCACGGTGGCCTGCGGGACGATCGCGATGCCGTGGTCGATCTCGACCGCGCGCTTCACCGTCTCGATGTTGTCGAACTCCATGACCGGTTCGCTCTCGAGCTTGTGCTCGCGGAAGATCTGGTCGACGGCCTTGCGCGTGGGGATGTCGGGATCGAAGCCGATGAACTTCTGTCCCGAGAGTTCGGCGACCGCGACCTCGCCCTTCTTCGCCAGCGGATGGCCCGGCGGGGTGATGAGCACGAGGCGGTCGTTGCGGAAAGGGATGATCTCGATCTGGCGTTGCTTGATCGGGAAGGCGACGAGGCCGAAGTCGACCGAGTTGTGCAGGATGTCCTCGTAGACTAGATTCGAGCGGCGATACTCCACGCGCACGTTCACCGAAGGATAGTCGTGGAGGAACTTCTTGATGTAGGGCGGCAACTCGTGGAGGCCGATCGAGTAGATCGTCGAGATGCGGATGGTGCCGCTGATCACCTTCTTCAATTCCTGCAGGTCGGAATCGAGCTTGTCGTAGGTGTGCAGGATCTCCTTCGCCGACTCGTAGACCTGGTAGCCTTCGCGCGTGAGCTGGAACTGTTTCTGGCTGCGGTCGATAAGCAGCGCTTTAAAATGCTTCTCCATCGCGCGCGCCTGCTGGCTCACGGCGGACTGGGTGATTCCGTTGATTTTGGCCGCCTTCGAAAAGCTCTTGGTCTCGACTAGATCGGCGAAGATTTTGAAATTCTCGATTTGCATGGGGTGCGATGGAGCGACGTTTCCCAAGGCATAAATCCATCTAATCCCCGGGCAACCGAGAAAACCTCTCACATCATGGTCACTTATGACGCATTTCTTGCTCGCCTCTCGGCGGTGAACGCGCGCCTGGCGGCCGCCTGCGCCGCCGCCGGCCGCCCCGCGGCGGAGGTCCGATTGCTGGCCGTGACGAAGACCCATCCCGCCGAGGCGGCCGCGTTCGCCGCGCGCGCCGGCCTCGCCGCGGTGGGCGAAAACCGCGTCCAGGAGGCCGCCGCAAAGCGGCCCGAGACGGCGGCGCTGCTCGCCGCGCACGGAACCGCCGTCGCCGCGCCGCGCTGGGAGCTCATCGGCCACCTCCAGAGCAACAAGGCGCGCCTCGCCGCGGAGACCTTCGACCGCATCCAAAGCGTGGATACGGAAAAGCTCGTCCGCCAGCTCGACCGCGCGGCGGGCGAGACCGGCCGGCCCCTGTCCGTTCTGCTCCAGGTGAACGCCGGCCGCGACCCCGCGAAGTTCGGCTGCGAGCCGGAGGACGCGCCCCGACTCCTCGAGTCCGCCCTCGCCGCGCCCAACCTTCGCGTGGAGGGGTTGATGACCATCGCCCCGCTCGGCGCGACCGAGGACGAGACCGCCGAGCACGCGCGTCGAACCTTCGCCGCCTTGCGCGAGCTCCGCGACGAGTTCGCCGCCCGCTTCGGCCGCCCGTTGCCCGAACTGTCCATGGGCATGAGCGGCGATCTCGAACTCGCCGTCGCCGCGGGCTCCACCTGCGTGCGGGTCGGCACCGCGCTCTACGGCGCGCGCTGACCGTCCGCCAAGCCCTCCGCACCGGTTCACTGGGTGGCCGTCCCCTGGGGAGGCGCCGGCCCGGACCCCGTTGAACGGGAAAGGGTTCGCGCCTATTGCCTACGCAGCATCCCGACCCTCTCGCAAACACTTGTCCATTGCGAGCGGCATGGAAGTTTTCATGTTCGAGGCATCGTGAAACCCCCGATTTTCAACCACAGGGAACGAGAGGCCTTCTCAGCCCTGCTCGACGACGCCAGCCCGACCGTGCGCGCCGGGCTTGTCCGCTTTTTCGGCACCCGGCCCGAAGCCGCGCGCGAGTTCCTGGTCTCCCTCGCGGGCGGCTCCGACCGCGTGCTTGGATGGCATGCGCGGCGCGTGCTTGCCGAACTTCGCTTCACCGACCCGGTCTCGGACTTCCGAGGCTTCATCCGATCACTCGACCACGAGCTGGAGACGGGAGCCGTCCTGCTGGCCCGGACCGCGCTGCCGGAGGCGGACGCCGGCGCGTTGGCGGAGGAGCTGGACCGGCTCGCCGCGCGCTGCCGGGAGCTCATCGCCGAGCCGGCGACCGTGCGGGAGCGCTGTCGTGTCATCAATCGCGTGCTGTTTCACGAGGCCGGCTTCCACGGGAACACGGACCATTACGAGGATCCGCTGAACAGCTTTCTCCCCTCCGTCATCGAGCGCCGCATCGGCCTGCCGATCACGCTCGCGATGGTCTACCTGCTCGTCGCGCGGCGAATCGGCGTGGAGCTCGAGCCGGTCGGGCTGCCGGGGCATTTCCTCGTGGGCTGCTTCACCGAGGGAACGCCCTTCTTCATCGACGCCTTCGAGCGCGGGGCCTTCCGCACCCAAGGCGAACTGATGCTCTACCTGCGCGCCCGCGGCTTCGACCCGACCCCGGCCGACCTGTCCCCCACGCCGGTGCGCGAAGTGCTGGCCCGCTGCTGCCGCAACCTGGTCGCCCACTACTCCGCGGTCGGACACACCCACCGGGTGCGGATGTTCGAGGCCTTCCTGGGCGAGTTCGACGCCAGCTACGAGCGCAACACCGCCTGATCCACACCGGTCCCGATAAGAGCGGAGACGGAAACCCGCGCCCGTTCCCAAACCCGCAGAGAGCGTTTGCGCTTTCGCGGGCTTCTTGTCGCCATGCCGGGCTCGCATGGACGACGCCGCCCGCACCTACACGCTCGCCGATCTTGAAACCTGGTCACGCCCCGGCGTTTCACTCGCCGTCCTCGGGCACCCGATCAAGCACTCGATCAGCCCCGCCATGCACAACGCCGCGCTCGCCGAGCTGGCGCGGGGCGCGGGACGCTTCGCCGACTGGCGTTACTTTCGCTTCGATGTCCCGCCCGACGAACTGCCCCGCGCGCTCGAGCTCCTGCACGAGAAAAATTTCCGCGGGGTGAATCTCACCGTTCCGCACAAGGTGCTCGCGCTCTCGTCTCCGCGGGTGGTCGCCGTCGACCCCGCCGCGCGCGCCGCCGGCGCGATCAACACGCTTCGCCGGCGCGACGACGGCTGGGAAGGCTTCAATACCGACGGCCACGGCCTGGCCGCGGGTCTCGAGGAAGATCTGGGCATCCCCCTTTCCGGAGCCCACGTCGTGCTCCTCGGCGCCGGCGGCGCGGCGCGCGGCGCCGCCACGGAATGCCTGCAACGCAGGGTCGCATCCCTCTGGATCGCCAACCGCACCCGGGAGAACCTCGACGCCCTGCGCGCCCAGCTCGCGCCGATCGCCGGTCCTGTTCCCGTGCGGGGTTTCGATCCCGCCCGGCCGCCCGCCGAACTGCCGGCCTCGGCCCTCGTGGTCAACGCCACCAGCGCCGGCCTGAAGGCCGAGGATCCCCTGCCCATCGATCTCGCCGCCCTCCCCACCCCGCGGGCGGTCTACGACATGATCTACAATCCCGCCGAGACCGCGCTTTTGGCCGTCGCGCGCGGACGCGGGATTCCGGCCGCGAACGGCCTCTCGATGCTCGTGCACCAAGGAGCCCGGGCCCTGGAGCTCTGGACGGGCGGCCCCGTGCCCGTGGCGGCGATGGATCAGGCCGCGCGAGCCGCCATGGGGCGGTCCCGCTAAGCGTCGCCCGTTCGCCGCACGGCCTAAACGGCCGGGGACGCGGAGACCGGCCGCATTCCCGACGGATCACGCCGCGAGCCGACGCGGCCTTCAGGATCGCCATGCATCCGCAACAAGCCTTTACAGGCTTAGCCCTTTAGGGCCTATTAAGTATAAAACCCTAAGCAAAGACTCGTGACACGGCCCGCCACCTGCTTGCACCTTCCCGCCATGCCCCACTAATGCAAATCAGCATCCCGTGGCACATGGATCCACTTACCCCTCCATAATAAATTAACCATGCATTACTTATATTACATCCTAGGGGTATGCCTGCTCGTCATTCCCGCCGGTCTGCTCAGCCGCCGCCAACTCAGGGTGATTTCCCTGCCCGAATTGGCTGATCGATCCCGCCACCGATTGGGCTGGTTGCACTGGGTAAACTTCATCGATCTTTTGCGCGCTTGGGCCGGTCTGCATCTGATCCGTCACGCCTTCGCGATCATCGATCCCGGCTCGGCCTCCGCGCTGTTTCCCTTGGTCACGACCGCCATCGCCGCGCTGGCCGGCCTGGGGCTGCAACAGGTCTTCCACGACGCCGACGAGGATGATTTGGTGGCGCCCGTCGCCTACGCGGTGGGCCTGACTTTTGCGTTCCTCCCGCCGCTGGTGGCGTTGCTCACGCTCCCCATCGGATTGATCGCCGCCTTGGGATTGCGCAGCCTGGGCTCCGGCTTCGTGCTCGCGGCCGCCGCCACGGCCGGCCTAGGCCTGCTCCTCCGCCTGCCCACCCTGGTGGTGGCGACCACGAGCTTTCTGCTCTTCGCCCCCGCCCTGATCGCCTCGATGTTCCAGCGCCGGTTGGTGCTCACGGTGCGCAACCGCAAGGACACGCGTTCCTCGCCGCTGCGCGAAGTTCCGATCAAAAGCGCCCGCTGACGTTCGCTCGCGATCGCCCTCCCCTCCTCCGCCCGTGGCCGCTAACGCGCCACGGGCGCGTCTTTGTAAGGGATCTTGGAGGGCAGATAGTGGGCCAGGACGTTGAAGAGCGGCGAGAGCACCTTCGGCTCGGTGCGCTCATAGGTCCAATAAAGCACGACGGAGCCGCCCACCATGAAAAGGGTGATCCACGGGGCGAATTCGTTTAGCTCACGCAGGGCCCTCCACACCCGCACGAGCAGAATAACCACGATGACCGCGATCAGCAGGCTGATCCATGTGGACATCGGGACGGCCTGGACTTTTTCCCAGACGGTGAGCTTGGAGGCGGCGGCGAAAAGCGGCATGGCGCAGACCGCACACCATGGCCCGACCGCCCGGGAAGTCGAGACGCCGCCCCGTGCTCCCCCGTGCAAAAGCCGGTGAAAATGCGGGTTGGCGTCCGCCATCGCCCCCGCGTATCTGTCCTGCCTTCGCATGAAGTCCGTCCTCGAGTTTCGCGCGCGCAAAGGGCAGGCCCCGATCAGCATGGTCGCGGCCCACACGCACTGGGAGGCGCGCCTGATCGCCGATTCCCCGGTGGACTGCGTTCTCGTGGGAGACTCGCTCGCCACCGTGATCGACGGCGAGCCCACGACCTTCTCCGCCACCCCGGAAATCGTCGCCCGGCATGTCGCCGCCGTGGCCCGTGGATTGGGTGATTTCTCCCGGCGCAAGCTGTTGATCGCGGATTTCCCCTTCCTCGCCGCACGCAAAGGCCTCGTTTCCGCGGTCGAGACCGCGACCCTGCTCCTCCGCTCCGGAGCCCACGCGGTGAAGATCGAGGGCGTCGACGGTCACGCCGACGTCATCACGCACCTCGTGCAGTCCGGCGTGCCGGTGATCGGTCATCTCGGCCTCACCCCCCAGGCCGTCCACGCGCTCGGCGGCTACAAGGTGCAAGGGCGTGACGCCGCCACGGCCGCCGAGCTCCTTCGCCAAGCCCGCGCCCTCGAAGCCGCCGGCGCCTTCGGCATCGTGCTCGAATGCGTGCCCGACCCGCTCGCCCGCGAGATCGGCTCCGCGGTCCGCATACCCGTGATCGGCATCGGCGCCGGATCCGGCTGCGACGGCCAGGTCCTGGTCATGGCCGATCTGCTCGGCCTCACGCCGGGGCACCAGCCTCGCTTTGTCAGGCACTTCGCCGCCTGCGGCGACGCCGCCCGCGCCGGCCTCGCCGCCTATCATACCGCCGTCGGCGAACGCAGCTTCCCCTCCGCGAAGGAAAGCTACGGGCTGGAAAGCTAAACCGGCGGTCCCTTCACGCCCCGCGTCCCCCCAGCCCCCGCCGCCCATGCCCCGTCTGCTCTTCGCGCTCTCCGGCTCCATCGCCTGCTACAAGGCCTGCCATGCGATCTCGCGCCTCGCCCAGGCCGGGGTGGAAATCCAGACCGTCGTCACGCCCTCCGCGCTCAAATTCATCGGCCCCGCCACACTCGAAGGACTCACCGGCCGCGCGCCGTTCTGCGATCTCTGGGAGCCCGGCCGCGCGATGGAACACATCGACCTCGCGCGCTGGGCCGACCTCGCCCTGGTCTGCCCCGCCACCGCCAACACCCTCGCGCGTTTCGCCAACGGCCTCGCCGACGACCTTCTCGGGTCCCTCTTCATCGCCTGGGAATTGAAGAAAAAGCCTTGGTGGGTCGCCCCGGCGATGAACCACGCCATGCTCGCCCACCCCGCCACGCAGGCCAACGTGCAAAAACTCGCCGCCATGGGCGTGCGCCTGCTTCCCACCGGCCAGGGCAACCAGGCCTGCGGCGAACAAGGCGCCGGCCGCCTGATGGAGCCGGATGATCTCGTGCTCCACGTGCTCGCCCAGCTCGGCCCGAAAAATCCGGAAACGCGCCCGCTCGCCTGAGCGGGAAACGCGTCCGCCGCCCGCCTCGCCCGACCGCCCCCCCCGCTAGCACCGCATGAAAGTCCTCGTCACCGCCGGCGCCACCCGAGAACCGATCGACGCCGTCCGCTTCATCTCAAACGTCAGCAGCGGCGCGACCGGCGCCGCCATCGCCGAGTTCCTCGCCACCGCCGGCCACGAGGTCACCCTGCTCCACGGCGAGGGCTCTCTCCGCAGCGCCGCGACGGGCGTCACCTGCGGCGCCTTCGGCTCCACCGAGCAGCTCGGCGCCCGTCTCGAGTCCGCGCTCTGCCACGGCGGCTTCGACGCCGTCGTCCACGCCGCCGCCGTCGCCGACTACCGCCCCGCCGCCGCCCACGACGGCAAACTCAGCTCCTACGCCGACGAACTCTCCCTGCGCCTCGTCCCCACGCCCAAACTCCTTCCAAAGCTGAAGGCCTGGTCCCCCACCCCGCTCCGCGTGCTCGGCTTCAAGCTCACCGCCGGGGCCGACGCCGCCACGCGCGCCGCGGCCGTGGGCAGGCTTTTCGCCGCCGGCGGAGTCGACGCCGTGGCGCACAACGACATGGACGAGCTCGGCGCCGCCGGCGCGGGCCGCACCTTCCGCCTTTATCGCCCCGGCGAAAGCGCCGCCGCCGCCCACGCCCTAGGCGTCCCCGCCCTCTGCGCCTGGGTCGAGGGATGGGTGCGCCACGGCTGAAACCGCCCGGGGCGCCGCCGCACCGGATCGCCCGCCCGCAAAACCCTCCCCGGTTGCGCGCTTGCCCGCCCGGGGCCCGGGCCTTGAAAGTCCACCTTTTCCCGTGTTCCGCACCTTCCTCAAAGCCAAGCTGCACCGCGCCACGATCACCGCGGCCGATCCCGACTACGAGGGCTCGATCTCGCTGGATCGCGCCTTCTGCCGCGCGGCCGGCCTCCTCGAGTTCGAGCAGGTCGACGTCCTCGACATCGACAACGGCGCGCGCTTCACGACCTACGTGATCTACGGCGAGCCCGGACAGGTCCAGGTCAACGGCGCCGCCGCCCGCCTCGTGCGTCCCGGCGACCTCGTGATCGTCCTCGCCTACTGCCGCCTCGCCCCCGAGCAGGTGGATAAACACGCCGCCCGCGTCGTGCTCATGGGCCCCGGCAACGTCGTCGTCTCCATCGAGGACAAGCCGGTCCAGGCACCCTGACGCCGTCTGCCGGCGTCCGACAAAAAAATCGGCCCCCACGGAGCCCGCGCCCCCACATCGCGGGCAGGCGGCGTCAAAACTTCGCGCGCCGCGGTGTTTTGCGTTTCCGCCCGACGCCATTCCCGCTTTCGATGCGCGCGTCGCCCGCCGCCGCGCGACAAAAAACGAGAGCCCGCCGACCTCACGATGCCCACCGCGAAACGCCGACGCCCCTCCGAACCCGAGCGCATCCCGAAAAAGGCCTACGAGGCCCGAATCGGCCAGCTCCGCGAGCGCCTCGTCCAGCTCCAGGTCGAGCTGAAGCAGCAACCCTTCAACATGCTACTCATCGTCGCCGGAGTCGCCGGCGCCGGCCGCGGCGACCTGCTCAACGCCCTCGGCGGCTGGCTCGATCCCCGCGGCGTGGAGACCTTCTCCTTCGAGGAGCCGACCGACGACGAACGCCGCCGTCCCTTTCTCTGGCGCTTCTGGCGCAGCCTCCCGCCCGCCGGCAAGATCGGCGTCTACGCCGGCTCCTGGTATACCGAGACCCTCAACGAGGAGGCGCGCAGCAAGAAGGACCTCGAGGCCCTCGACCACGAACTCGCGCGCATCCGCGACTTCGAGAAGACCCTCGCCGACAACGACACGCTCATCCTCAAGGTCTGGCTGAACCTCGACAAGGACGCCCAGCGCGCCCGCTTCAAGCGCCTCGAGGCCGACGAACGCACCGCCTGGCGCGTCACCGAGGAGGACTGGCGCCACCACCGCATCTACGACCGGCTCGAGCGCACCGCGGTCCACATCCTCAAGGACACCCACCGTCCCCACGCGCCCTGGATCGTCGTCGATTCCGAGGACGAGCGCGCGCGCAACCTCGCCGTCGGCGAACTCCTGCTCGAGCGATTCTCCGAGCACCTCCGCAAACTCGCGCGCCTCGCCAAGACGCGACCGCCCGCCAAGCCCGACCCGAAGCCCAGGCCCCTGCGGGCCTTCGGCCGGCGCCGTCTGCTCGGCCTCCCGCTCGACCAGCAACTCTCCTCCGCCGAATACGAGGAGAAGCGCGACAAGTGGCTCGGCCGCCTCCACGCCGCCGTGCGCGCCGCCAAGGAGGCGGGCCGCGCCGTCACCTTCGTCTTCGAGGGCTGGGACGCCGCCGGCAAGGGCGGCGCCATCCGCCGCCTCACCAGCGCGATCGATATGCGCGACTACCGCGTCTATCCCGTGGCCAAGCCGACCGAGGAGGAAAAGTCGCACCACTACCTATGGCGCTTCTGGCGCCACGTGCCGCGCGACGGCACCATCGCGATCTTCGACCGCAGCTGGTATGGCCGCGTCCTCGTCGAACGCCTCGAGGGGTTTTGCCGACCCGACGAATGGACGCGCGCCTTCGAGGAGCTGAACGACTTCGAGCGCGACCTCGCCGAGCACGGCCAGATCGTGGTCAAGTTCTGGCTCCACGTCAGTCGCGAGGAACAGCTCGCCCGCTTCCGCGCCCGCGAGACCACCGCCTTCAAGCAGCACAAGATCAACGAGGAAGACTGGCGCAACCGCCGCAAATGGGACGCCTACGAGGTGGCCGTCGGCGACATGCTCGCCCTCACCGACACGCCGCACGCGCCCTGGCACCTCATCCCCGCCAACGACAAGCGCTACGCCCGCCTCCAGGTGCTCCGCACCGCCTGCCGCAGCATCCAGGCAGCCCTCGGCGAGGAAGCGTGAGGCGGGTTCGCGTTCGAACCCGCAAAGACGTCGCTCCGTCGCAGGCCCCACGGTCCGGCCCGCGGGCGGCCATCGTCGGAGCGGGCTTACACATTGGAATGCGACGGCGCAGGGCCCGCCTGGAGAGCGCGGCGCCGTCCGCGCCTTTGGAAACCGAGCCGCGACGGCCCGCCCGCCAAAGAAAAAGGGGCGCCGCTTCCGGCGCCCCCTTTTTCATTCGCCCCGACGTATCCGCCGGAGCGCTACGCATGAGCCGGCTTATTGGCCGAGCACCCAGGCGAAGATGAGCGGGGCTACGATGGTCGCGTCGCTCTCGACGATGAACTTCGGGGTCTTCTGGCCGAGCTTGCCCCAGGTGATCTTCTCGTTCGGCACGGCGCCGGAATAGCTGCCATAGCTCGTGGTGGAGTCGCTGATCTGGGAGAAGTAGCCCCAGAGCGGAACGTCGGGCTTGTCGAGGTCCTGGTGAAGCATGGGCACGACGCAGATCGGGAAGTCGCCGGCGATGCCGCCACCGATCTGGAAGAAGCCGATGGAGCCCTCGCCGTTCTTGAGGGTCTTGGCGGTCTTCATATACCACTGGGCGAAGACGGTCATGTATTCGATGCCGCCGCGCACGGTGTGGACGTTCTTGATCTCGCCGGTCAGGCAACGGCCGGCATACATGTTGCCGAGGGTGGAGTCCTCCCAGCCGGGGACGACGATGGGGAGGTTCTTTTCGCAGGCGGCGAGCATCCAGGAGTTCTTCGGGTCGATCATGAAGCTCTTGGAGAGCTTACCGGAGCGGATGACCTTATACATGAACTCGTGGGGGAAGTAGGCCTCGCCGGCCTTGTCGGCGGCGAGCCACTCCTCGGCGACGGCCGCCTCGATGCGGCGCATGGCCTCGCCCTCGGGGATGCAGGTGTCGGTCACGCGGTTCATGTGGCGATCGAGCAGGGCCTGCTCGTCGGCGGCGGTGAGATCGCGGTAGTGCGGCACGCGCTCGTAGTAGTCGTGGGCGACGAGATTGAAGATGTCCTCCTCGAGGTTGGCGCCGGTGCAGACGATGGCGTGGATCTTGTCCTGGCGGATCATCTCGGCGAGGGTGATGCCGAGCTCGGCGGTCGACATGGCGCCGGCGAGGGTGACGAGCATCTTGCCGCCGGCCTTGAGGTGGTTCTCGTAGCCCTTGGCGGAGTCGATGAGCGCGGCGGCGTTGAAGTGCCGGTAGTTGTTCGCGAGGAACTGCGAGATCGGGCCCTTTTTGGCGGCGATCTTGGCGTTGATGATCTCGGTGAGCTGGGTCTGGCGCTTGGCGGCTTTTACTTTGTGGGCCATGGATGGGAAATAGTTGGGCCGAGTGAGGGGGGGGCCGCCGGGCGCGGGCAACAAAAAAGCCGACGCGAAACCGCGTCGGCGAAGAAGGGGCGTGGCCGGGGAAAGCAGGCCGCGAGTCTAGCGAAGAAGGACTCAGGCCTTCTTCTGGTCGTCGGACTTCTGCTCGGTGGGTTGCTTGTCGGCGGACTTGTCGCCGGAGCAGCCGCCGCTGGAGCAGGAACCATTGGCGTAGGTGGCGGAGGCGAGGGAGACGGCGACGAGGGCGAGGACGAGTTTCTTCATGGATCGTGAGGTTTGGATGTTTTGGGAAATGCGACCAAAGGAGGGAGACCCCTCCCGGGGGCGCGCGATACCCTACGACGTTACCCGACGACGCAAGGTTTCGGCAGTGGAAAATGAGGGTGGATTTTCGAAGGGGAGGCAGCAGTGCCTCCTTCGTGCGTGAGCCTGCTCACCCGGGGGCGCTCCATTGGCATGCCCCTCATGTCTAAGCGCGCCGCCGTCCTCGCTTCCGCCTGGCCCGCATCCATCCTGAAAATTAAGCACGATCCGAAGGGACACATCTGGAGCCCCTTGCGCGGCATATACTCGATGGAGCTATCCTCTCCCTCAAATCCAGCGATATCGGCCTCTTCATCCTCCCTTCTTCCCTTCACCGCATCGGCTACAACTCCATTTAAAATCCTCTAATAGCGCCGCTGCACGATCGTGCCGTCCTTGTGACGGAAAAGCAGCATGCGCGTCGTTTCATCGACGCCCGCGAACACCAGCCCGAGCCGCCAATCGACCACGTCGTTCACGTTGATCAGCAACCCGTTCACCACGATCCGCGGACTCGCCCCGCCCATCACGCCGTTGACCGGCAGCTCGCTCAAAAACCGATTCGCGGCCTTCAAGTTGATCTTCACCTCCGGCTCCTTCGACGGAGGCGGCGCAGCGGGGACGGGCTCCGCCGGCGCGGCCGGCTTGACCGGGTCGGGACCCGCCAGACCGTCGACGATCGCGTTCACCTGATCCACATGCGCGTCATGCTTCGCCACCACGTCGCGCGTCTGCCGGATCATTTGCACGCCCACCGCCGCATCCTTCGCCTCCACCTTCACCGCGCCCGGCTTCGCCAACTCGATCAACACGGGCAAGGCCTGCTTCGTGAAAAGATACGCGCTCGCCAGCAACACGACGGCGCCGATGCACAGCTTGAGCAGGCGCGTCAGGGCGGCCCCGCCGACCAGCGCCGAGGAACGCGAACGCGTGCTCTTTTCCGCTTCCGTGGCCGGAACCATCGGCGGGCGGGACACCGAGCCCGGAACGACGGGCAAAGGCACGACGCCTGGCGGCGCAACGATCACACCTTCCTTCGATCCGGTTCCCACCGAGATCACGGACGCCTCCACCTTGCCGCCTCCAACGGTCGAAGCCTGATCCGGAGGGAGCGGGGGCGTTCGTTCCAAGGGCATGCGGCAAAGGAGGCTAAAGGCCTTATCGGGCCTATTAGAAGATAACTTTTCTAATGCCGTGCCGACTTGTAAATATATTTAAATAATCCCTCCAAAAATTTCTCGCCGAACCAAAACCGAAATCCAGTCGGCCGCCCCAATCCGATGCCTCCCGATCACCGCGACGGCACATACCCCGGGCGGAACGAGCATCCCCGGGAGCCGCGCCCCGTGATCACTCGCTCATCATCATACCCGTCTCGGCGGGCTTTTCGGGCGCTTCCGCCGCGGCCGCGGCTTTTTCCTTTTCCGCCGATTCCCGCTCGGCCTTCGCCTTCGCGGCGCGCTCCTTCATTTTTTCCGCCTCTTTCTCGGAACGCTCTTTCTGCCAGCCGATCTTGGCCGAGGCCTTCTCCTCCTCGCTCAGCTTTCCATCCTTGTCCAAGTCATATTTTTCAAGGATCGCCGCGCGCTCCGCGCGATCCTTCTCCCGACGAGCCAGCTTGTCGGCCTCCCACTTGAGTTGCTCGTCCAGCTCCAGAACGCCGTTTTTGTTTTTGTCGTAACGCTTCAGGATGCTCGGCGGCACTTCCACCGTCTGGATGCCGGGCTCCGCGCCCGACGCCGCCGCTCCGGCGACGAAAAAGGAAACGAGGATCAAACAAGAACGCGGAACGAGGGGTTTCATGGGGAGGCGAATAGGCTTGGGGACCGCTCCGGAGTGGCAAAGTTTCACCGCGGGCGCAGCACCAATCGCTGGCGCCGGCCGGAGGCCAGCCACCCGCGCGCGAAGGCGACCACCGCGCGGGCGTCGACCGCCGCCAGACGGGCGTCCGTGGCCTCCAGGGTCTCGAGCGGCAGACCCAGCAAGGTCCGCACCGCCGCCTCGCCCGCGCGCGCCGCGTTGGTCTGCAGGCGCATGCGCCGCGAAGCCTGCAACCGCGCGATCGCCCGGGCAAGCTCGGCGGGCTCGATCTCGCCGGCCGCGATCCGCGCCAGCTCGGCGTCGAACTCCGCCAACACCTCGGTCTCCTTCCCCGGCTGGGTGCCGGCATAGAGGTAAAACATCCCGTCATCGACGCCCACCACGCGGCTCGCGCTCACGAAATACGCGAGCCCCTTCTCCTCGCGCACCCGTTCGAAAAGCCGCGCGGCCATGCCGCTGAGGATCTCGTGCAACACCGTCGCGACCGTGTCGTCGCGGTCCAGCGCGCCGGGCCCGGGGAACGCGTCGAACACGAGCGCCTGCTGGCACTCGCGCGCCTGCGCGTGCTCCGCGGCGGCCGCGGGGGCGTGCCGCGCCGGACGCGCGGGCGCGGCGCCGCGCGGCAGCTTCGCGAGCCAGCGCGAGAGCGCGGGCACGAGCGTCTTCTCGTCGAAGTCGCCGGCGACCGCGACCACCGTGTTCGCGCCGACGGCGAGCCTCTTCCACAGAGCGCGAAGATCGGCCGGCTTGAGCGCCTTCAGGCCCTCCGGCTTGCCATGCGCGTCGAGCGCGAGCGGATGCGCGCCGAAGAATTTCTCCCGGGCGAGGCGGTGGCCCGCGCTGACCACGTCGTCCTCGTCCTGCTGCAGCTGCGCCAGCTCGGCGTCCCGCTCCACCTCGAAGGTCCGCGGGGCGAAGGCGGGGGCCAGCACGGCTTCGCGCAAAAGCTCGTTGGCCAGCGCGGCGTCGCCCGGCAGCACCTCGACCGCCACGCCCAGGGTGTTGTTGCCCGAAAGCGGGGAAAAGCTTCCGCCGACGGCCTCGATCGCGGCGGCGACCTGCTCGGCGTCGCGCTTGCCGGCGTCCTTGGTGAGCAGGGTCGCCAGCAGCGCGGTGGCGCCGCGTTTGCCGGCGGGCTCGTGCAAGGGTCCGCCCTCGCACACGAGGTGGATGTGCAGGTTCGGCTGCCGCTCGTCGCGGCGCAAAAGCAGGCGCGTGCCGTTGGGCAGCGTCCGAAAGGTCCAGTCGGCGGCGGGCGCCGCCTTGGCGGGCTTCGCCGCGCCGGAGGCTCCGGCCTTGGGCACCGGATCGAGAGACACCACGTTTTCCCGCGAGGCGCGGAGATGCTCGCGCAGCACGCGACGCAGATCGGCCGGGGTCGCGGAAGCCACCCGGGCGAACCAGGTGCGGCTGAAATCGAGATCGCCCGCGACCACCTCGGCGGAACCCAGGCGAGAGGCGCGGCGCGACACGGTCTTGCGACCGCCGATCTCCCCGACGACGAGCTGGCGCACGGCGCGCTTCAGCTCCGCGGGCTTGAAGCCGGCGGTCACGAGGCGCGCGAGTTCGCGGCGCACGGCGCGTTCGGCGGCCTCGCGCTTGTCGGGATCGGCCGAGAAAAAGATCGCGAAGAGCCCCGCCTCGCCCGGCGACCAGTGGTGCGCGTCGATGCTGTGCACGAGGCGCTGCTTATCGCGGAGCGAGCGCCAGAGAGGCGAGCTGTCGCCGTAGCCGATCACCACCGCCAGCAGATCGAGCAAAGGCGCGTCGGGATGCGTGAGCGCGACGCTCGGCCAGGCGATGGCGCCGCGCGAAAGCTCGACGTCCGCGGTCTCGCGCGTCTCGCGCGGGGCGAGCTGCGCGGCCTCGGCGGGCTGGTAGACCGGCGCCAGGCGGCGGCGCGGCGCGGCCCCGAAATATTTCTCCACCGCGGCCCGCGCGGCGGCGGCGGAAACGTCGCCGGCGATCACGACCACGAGGTTGTTGGGCGCGTATCGCTCCCGGTAATACGCCAGCAGCTCGTCGCGCGTCACGGCGGAGAACACGTCCCGGTGGCCGATGACCGGCTCGCGCAACGGGTGGGTCTTGAAAACGGTGCGGGCGAGCGCGTCCCAGTGGCGGCGGTCGTGGTCGTCGTCGCCCATCGCGATCTCGCGCAGGATGACGTCGCGTTCCCTCGCCACCTCGTCGGCGGGCAGGGTGCTGCGCAGCGCCATGTCGGCGAGCAGGTCGACCGCGACCTCGAGGTGGGGGGCGGGCAGGTCGATATGATAGACGGTGCGATCGTAGGTCGTGTAGGCGTTGATCTGGCCGCCGTGGGCCTGGACGGTCGCGGAGATCTCCCGGCCCGCGCGGCTCTCGGTGCCTTTGAAAAGCAGGTGCTCGAGATAATGTGAAAGACCGGCGCCCAGGAGCGCCCCCTCGTGTTGACTGCCGGTCTTCACCCAAACCTGCACCGAAACCACCGGGGCGGCGTCATCCGGCTGGACCAGCAGCACCAGCCCGTTGGGCAACTCCGTGCGGTGCACCGGTTGGGACCAAAGACGTTCGAGCAGACGGCGGTCGGCGGGAGCGAGCAGGGAAGGCATCGCAGGCACCCTGCGATGCGTAACAAGAATGACAAACGGCGAATGCGGAGCGGCAAAACTCGCGCAGACCGTTTCAGGGGATTTGCGATAAGCTATCCATCGTCCCGACTTCGCTCGCTTCCCATGAAACGCTCATCCCTTCACCAGTCCTCCGCCGGCTCAGTCGGTCTCGGCCACGCTCGGCAGGCGCAAACGGCGCGACTGGGGGCGGAAAGGACGTTCAAAGGCTTCGTCGAAATCGTAAACCTCGGCGAAATCCTCCCTCCGGTCCGACTCCGTCTTACTGAAAATGTTATATTCGATGAAATTGTAAACGATGTCGCCGAAGTGGATCGTCTCGTGAACGCCCCAGGTGTTGAGCACGGTCTTGGCCAAGGGACCAAATTGCTCGAGGGCGTAGTCCCGCAAACCTTCGGCGAGCTCGCGTCCGGTGACGTGACGGGAAACCCGGGCGCGGGCGGCATCGCGCTTCTTCAGCTCCTTGACCGCGTGCTCCAACCCGTCGCGCACAAACGTGTAAGCTTGCCGGTCGAAGCGGGGGTCCTCCTTGCGGATGAGAGCGATGATTTCGTTCACTTCAGTTTCGGGCATCTGAGCCGAAAAAAAGGCCTCCGCTCCAACTCCGCAACCCCGTGGTGACGAAGTCTCAGGAACGGCCATTTCTCCCGTAAAACTACCCACCATAGTAAACCTTTTACAGTTTGTGTTTCAGGTCTGTGACAGCAGCTTCGCCAAAACGCCCCCTTTTCAGAAAGCCACCATGATTGCCTCCACTCAAACGAATCACCCGCTGGCTGCCGGCGGCGAAACTCTCGACCCGCATGCCCGGGTTGAGACCGCTTGCGCCCGTCTGCGTGAAGCGGGTCTTCGCATCACCCAACCCCGAATCGCCATCCTGGGCGTTCTTATCGCTCGCGGTCATCCGATGAGCATCGAGCAGATCCATGGCGAGCTTCGCATCCGCTCCTGCGATCTGGTCACCGTTTACCGCTGCCTCGCCGCCTTCGAAGAGATCGGCCTCGTCCGCCGTTCCTTTTTCCACAACGGCACCAGCCTCTACCAGCTCAGCGACCGCAAGGATTCCGTCTATCACGTCGTCGCCAAGGACGGCAGCGAGATCCGTCCGCTCGACGTCGAGACCAGCTCGCGTCTCGCCGCCGTGATCAAGCAGGTCGAGGAGCAGCTCAAGGCCGAGGGCTTCACCGACGTGAGCCACATCCTCGAGTTCTTCGCCAAGGCCCCCGAGGGCGCCGCCGCCCGCGCCGGCCAGGCCAAGATCCCCGCCGCCCAATAAAGTTTTTCGCGGTTTTTCCGCGCAAATCACGCCGCCCCGGCCTTGGCGCCCGGGCGGCTTTTTCATGCAAAAATCGCGGAGCCCGGCGATCCCCTCGCATCCCGGCCCCGTCCGCGCCGCCGCGACGGAGCCACGCCGGCCGCCGGGGCTCAGGCCACCTCGCGAAACGCCGCCTCGGCCGCGTCCCAGTTGAGCACTTTCCAAAAGGCCTGCACGTAGTCGGCCCGCTTGTTTTGATAGGACAGGTAGTAGGCGTGCTCCCACACATCGAGGCCGATGATGGGCTGCGCGCCCTGAAGAAGCGGCGAATCCTGATTCGCGGTCGAAACCACCTTGAGGGCGCCTTCCTGCCAGACGAGCCAGGCCCAGCCGCTGCCGAAGCGGCTCATCGCGGCCTGCCCGAACTCCTTTTGGAAATCGTCCAGGGAGCCGAACTCCTTGGCGATCGCGGCGTGGAGCGGCCCGGCGCGGTAGTCGGCCGGCGGCGCGAGGATCGTCCAAAAGAAACTGTGGTTGAGATGCCCGCCGAGCTGGTTGCGCAGCGTCGTGCGCAAGGGCTCCTCGAAGGCGTCCAAGCGTGCGAGCAGCTGCTCGCCCGTGAGCTCGCGCAGATCGGGCCGGGACTCGAGCGCCTTGTTCGCGGCGTTGATGTAGGCCTGATGGTGCTTCGTGTGGTGGATCTCCATCGTCCGCGCGTCGATGTGCGGGGCGAGCGCGTCGTAGGCGTAGGGCAGCGCGGGCAGGGTGAAGGGCTGCGCGCCCGCCTTCGCCGCCGGCGCCGGACCGGACGAGGTCGTTTCGGAGAAAAGCGAGGCCCGTCCCAAGCCAAGCAGCGCGGCCCCGAATCCAAACCGTTTGAGCAGATCGCGACGAGTGAGAGAGGCGGCGGGTTGCATGGCATCGAAAGAAAGAAGAGGCCCGCGGGGCGCAAACCTCGCGCGCGGGTTTGCGCGATTTACGGGACTTTTTCCGCCTCCGGCGAAAAACGATAGCCGACGCCGTGCACGGTCAGGATGGCGCGGGGCGACTCCGGATCGGGCTCCACCTTCTTTCGGAGCTGCGCCACATGCTGGTCGAGCGTCCGCGTGGTTCCGGAATAGCCGAGGCCCCAGACCGCGTTGAGCAACCGGTCCCGGGTCAAGGTCTCCCCGGGATGCGCGGCCAGCACCTCCGCCAGGCGCAGTTCTCGCGCGGTCAAGGACTCCGGCCCCCGTCCCGGCAGCCGCGCCGAAAAGGCGCGGCGGTCGATCTCGGCGACCCCGAGCCGGAAAACGGCGGGGGCTGAGCCGCCGGCGAGCGCGGTCGCGGCGGCGGAGGCGCGGCCGCGGCGAAGAAGCGCCTCCACCCGGGCCAGCAGCTCTCGCACGCCGAAGGGCTTCACCACGTAGTCGTCCGCCCCGAGCTTCAGCCCGACGACCTTGTCCACCTCCTCGCCCTTCGCGGTCAGGAAGAGCACGGGCGTCGCGGCGCCCGCGGCCCGCAGCTCGCGGCAGACGTCGTAGCCGCTCGCCCTGGGCATCATCACGTCGAGAACGACGAGATCGTATTTCTGCTGCGGATACAGCTTCAGCGCCTGCGCCCCGTCCGAGGCGGCGACCACGTCGTAGCCCTCGCTTTCCAGGGTGGCGACGAGCCCGAGGCGGATGTCGGCGTCGTCCTCGGCGATAAGAACACGGGCTTTCATGGGGAAAGGGGAAGCGTGAGCACGAAGGCCGCCCCGCCGCCTTCGCGGGCCTCGCAACGCAGCTCGCCGCCCAGGCCGCGGGCGAGCTGGCGCGCGATGCTCAGGCCGAGCCCCGCGCCGGCCTTCTCGGCGGTGATGCGGTCGTCCACCCGGTGGAACTTCTCGAAGATCCGCCCCCGCTGCCCCTCCGGCACGCCGGGGCCGCGGTCGGCGACGACGATCCGGGCCCGGGCGCGCGCGCCGGGCGCGGCCTTTTCCGGCGAAAGGGAGATCAGCAAATCCCGGCCTTCGGCGGCGTATTTGCAGGCGTTGTCGAGCAGGTTGAGCACGATCTGCCCGACGGCGTCGCGATCCGTGACGGCCGCCAGAGAGTCCGGCGCGTCGACGCGCAAATCCAACCCGGCCGCGGCCAGGCGCGGCGCATGCGCGTCGGCCAGGCGCCGCAGTTCCGCCGCGAGATCCAGGGGGGCGGAATCGTATTTTTTCTTTCCCTGCTCGAGACGGCTGAAGTCGAGGACGTTGGCGACCAGCCGGCCGAGCCGCTGCGTCTCGCGCCCGATCGTCGCGAGGTAGTCGGCCCGCCTCGCCTCGTCGCGCACCCGCCCCTCGGCGAGCAGCTCGGCGTAGAGCCGGATCGTGGTCAGCGGCGTCTTCAGCTCATGGGAGACATTGGCGACGAAAGACGTCTTCTGCGCGGCCTCGATCTCGCTCAAACGGGCCTGCCGCACGAGCAGGGCGCCCGCCGCGACGATCGCGAGGACGAGCAAGCCGACCAGGGTCGCGCCGAGAAGGAAAAAACCGCGGGGCGCGGACGTCCCGTGGTCGTCGGCGAGCATGCGCGCGACCACCGTCCAGCCGGGCAAGGTCTCCGCCGCCAACGGCACCTCGAGGGCGACGGGCAGGTTCTCCGGCCCCGCCTGATGCCAGGCCACGCCGCCCGCGTCCCGCAGCGCGTAGGCCTCGCCGGACTCGGGGGCGGCGGGAAACACCTCGCCCAGCCGCGCCTTGATCGCATCCAGTTGCAGCTCGAGTCCGATCACGGTGCGGTCCGGTAGCTCTCGCCAGCCGAAGAGATGCAGGCCGTGCGTGTCGCGCCACGGAGTCCAGCCGGAGCGCGTCAGAAGCTCGGGGCGGATTTCCGGCTGCGGCGGCTCGCTTTTCGTCTCGGTATCCGAAGTGAAATCGCGCGAGCGCATCAGGGATAAGGTCGGCGCGGACTCCCCCGGGGCGGAAGCAAGGGGGTCGGGAGCCGAGGCCGCCGGGGCCGCGAAAGATACGCCGGAAAAAGAGTCGGCCGCCTGGGATTGGCCGGCCAAGACATCGGCCGAGTTCCTCAGCTTGGCGACCTCCTGGATCGCCTGGCGGGCGGTCTTATACTGGTTGATGTTGTTCGAGATTTCCTTCCTCGCCTGGACGGCCGGCGGCGCGCTCGCCTGCGACGCGGCGGACGCCGTCTCGGCGGCGTCGGAAAGGTCGACGATCCGGCTCGCCGCGGCGGCCGCCGGCGGGGCCGACGAGGAAATCTCCCGCGCCGCGGGACGAAGCTCGTCCCAGGGCGAACCCTTGCCCAGCCAACCGCGCAGCGGGCCGTCCGCCGCCCCCCACACCACGCGGCCCTCCGCGGTGGCGCGAAACACGTCCCGCACGAGCGGGTTGGTCTTCTTCCATTCGGCGAGGAAGGCGCGCGGCTCCGCGTCGGGCGCCTCGAGCAGGGTGCCCATGAGCGCGGATTGCACGTCGCCCATGAGGAGCTCGATGTTTTCCGCGATGGTTCGCGCGCGCGACTCCACCGCGGCGCGGCGGGACTCGCGCGCGGTTTGCTCGCGCTCGGCCAGACGCGCCTGTTCGCGCGCAAGCAGCCCGAGCGCCAGCCCGCCGACTGCGAGGGCGGGCAGGAGCAGCGTGAGTCCGTAGATCCACAGGCGGCGAGTGGTGGCGGTCACGGAAGAGAGCCTGTCAGCGAACTTCCCCCGGAGACAACGTCGCGCTTGGACGCGGCGCGGGGGCGAGATCCCCCGCGAAAGGCAACCGGCTATCGGCGACCTTGAGCAAGGGCCCGAGCTCGTAGACGCGCGTATAGCCGTAGGCGCGGAGCGCCGTGTAGGTGGAGACGTTGAGCGACACCTGGACCGCCTTGGTCGGAAAGGCGTCGAGACGGTCCGCGAAGTTGTTGTTGCAGTAGATGAGCACCGGCGTGTCGAGGTCCGGGATCGCGGCGGCCAGGGCCTCGACGGTGAATTCGGTGAAGGGCAGGTTGATCGCGCCCGCGATGTGGAGCCGGCGATAACGAGACTCGGTCCGCGCATCCAGGAGGACGACGCCGGGCCGGCCCATCATCTCGAGAAACGCGTCCTCGCCCAGGCGGTGCGCCTCACGCACCGGGCCCGATTCCTCGACGAGTCGCTGGAAGCCCGGATAGTCGATGCGCGGATTGGGCGGGGTCGGCGCCTGCGCGAGGGCGACGCCGGAAACCGCGACGGAGAAGGCGCCAGGGACAAGGAGACGCAGGAAGGAAAGACGCGTGTTCATCGGCCTCACTCCGCGCGCTGCTGGTTGTAGGTCTGCTGGGCCTTGGCGCGGTATTCCTTGCGCTCGGCGTTGCTGATCCCGTCGGACTCCATCTTCGCGGCCTCGGAGGCAGCGGGCGCCGCGGCGGCGGCGACGGCGCTGTTCGAGTAGGCGTCGCCGATGGCGCCGAGGGACGAGCCCACCGCGCGCAACCGTGCGGCGGCCTCCTCGCGTCGGCCGGCGTCGACCAGGACCACCGCCTCGTCGCGCGCCTCGGCCATGCGATTGGCCGCGTAGTCGGCCTGCACCCGCCGGTTCGCCGAGGAGACGACCTTCTCCCGTTCCGTGGAAAAGCTGGCCGAGACCGCGAGCTCGCGGACGGCCGGCGACGCGGTGGCGGCGTCCTCGTAGCTCACCCGCGCGGAGGCCACGCGCCGCTTCTCCGTCTTGGCGGCGGGATCGAGCTCGACCTCCACGAGCGCGAACTTCTCCTGGCCGCCGTAGAGCTGGTTCAACTCCACGACGACGCGGTTGTTCTCCACCCTGCCCTCGCGTCCGACGATGCGCACCGGGCGCGCGCCGTCGGGAAACTCCAACTCGATCACGACGCGGCGCGCCACGACGCTCAGCACGTCGCCGAGCTCCTCGTTGAAGATCCGGGGCAGCTCGCGGCTGTCGGCGACGAAGTAGGTGTTGCCGTCGCTGCGGCGCGCGAGCCGCGTCATCAGGTCCTCGTTGAAATCGAGGCCGAGCCCGATGGTCGTCACCGAGATGCCTTCGCGCACGAGCCGCGCGCCGAGCGAGCCGAGCGCCTCGGGCGTCTGCGGCCCGACGTTGGCCAGGCCGTCCGAGAGCAGCAGCACGCGGTGGGTGTAGGCGCCCTCGATGTTCTTGCGGAGCTCGTCCGCGCCGGCGACGACGCCTCCGTGGAGATTGGTGCCGCCGTTCGCCTCGATGCCTTCGATCATCGAGGCCAGCGCCTCGCCGTCGCCGACGCGACGGGCGGACGCGAGCACGCGCACGCCGTTGTCATAGACGACGAGCGACACGAGATCGTCGGGCGAGAGCCGGCGCACCGCCTCGAGCGCGGCCTCGCGGGCCTTGGAGATTTTTTCCCCGCCCATCGAACCCGACTTGTCGATGACGAGGGCGAGGTTGACCGGCGCGCGATGAACGGTCCGGGGCTTCAGTCCGTCGAGCCCGACCTTGACCACCACTGTTTCCCGCGAATCCGCCGGCAGGACCGGGCGGTCGAGCTCGAGCCTGAGCCGCACCGGATCCTCGGGGGACGGCGCCTTGGATTTGGCGGAAAGCAAAAGCCCGGAACAGAGCCCGAGCGCGGAAAACAGACAAAGGGCGAAACGTTTCATGGCCCGCCCAGCTTAACGCAAAGGCGGGCGGCGGATTGTCACCCGTTGGTCAGGGAGATGTCAGGGATTTGTCAGGCCCCGTCCTTCTTGGGAAAGAGGCAACCGCATCCCTTGCCGCAGCAATCTTTGCGACGAATGGCGACGTGCCTCCGGCCGAACCACAGGATCGCGGCGATGAGGACGAGGGGAGCAAGGACGATGAGCCACCACATGGCGCGGCACGAAAACGACCGCGCCATGCTTGGCAACCCGGGGCGCGCGATAATCGCGCGGGAGCGTCCGGCTCAGACCGTGTCGAAGCGGAAGCTCGTGCTCGTGCGGTAGGTCTGGTCCGGGCGCAGCACCACGCTCGGGAAGGCCGGCTGATTGGGCGAATCGGGGAAGTGCTGCGTCTCGAGGCAGAAGCCGGTGTGGCGGGCGTAGCGGGCGCCGCCCTTGCCGGCGAAGGAGCCGTCGAGGAAGTTTCCGCTATAGAATTGCACGCCGGGCTCGGTGGTGAAGACGCGCAGGCGCCGGCCGCTGGTCGGCTCGGTCACCTCGGCGGCGAGCACGTTTTCGGAAGACGCGGCCTGCTTTAGCACAAAAGTGTGGTCGTAGCCGAAGGGGTCGCCGCCGGTCGCGGCGATGCGCGAGCCGATGGTTTCGCCCTTGAGAAAATCCATCGGCGTGCCGGTCACGGAGGCGAGCTTGCCGGTGGGGATGAGCGTGGCGTCGACCGGGACGTAGTGCTCGGCGGGCATGCGCATGACATGGCCCAGCACGTCGCCCACGCCCTGGCCGGCGAGGTTGAGGTAGACGTGGTTGGTCAGGTTGACGATCGTGGCGCGATCGGTGGTGGCGTGGTAGTCGAGCCGCAGCTCGGACTCGTCGGTCCAGGTGTAGGTCACCTCGACGGACAGGTTGCCCGGATAGCCCTCGTCGCCGTCGGGGCTGAGCAGGGAGAAACGGACGGAGGGCGGGTTTTCGCCCACGACGGCGGCCTTCCAGAGCAGTTTGTCGAAGCCGCGCAAACCGCCGTGGAGGTGGTTGGGGCCGTTGTTGATCGCGAGCTGATAGGTGTGGCCTTCGAGCGTGAAGCGGCCCTGGGCGATGCGGTTGCCGAAGCGGCCGACGATGCAGCCGAAGTAGGGGTTGGACTTGGAGAGGAAGCCCGCGAGGTCGTCGAAGCCGAGGGCGACGTCGGCGAGTTTGCCGGAGCGGTCGGGAACGGAGATGCCGACGATGGTCGCGCCGTAGTCGGTGAGCGTGACGACGTGACCGCGGGCGTTGGTCAGCGTGAAGAGAGAGGCGGCGCGGCCGTCGGGCAAGGCGCCAAAGGGACGGGTGGAGAGCGAGGTGGGCATGACGGGAAAGGGAGGTGGAAAGGACGAAAACAAAAAGGCGACGCCTGCGCCAAGCAGGGCGTCGCCTTACGCTAAAGTCGGGCGGGCGCGCGTGCTCAGCAGTTGCCGCCGGGCTGGCCGTAGTAGGCGCCGGGGCCGTGCTTGCGCTTGAAGTGTTTGTTGAGGAGCGAGCTCTCGATGATCGGAAGCTGCGGCTCGAGCTGGAGCGACATCAGCGCCATGTGCGCGATGCACTCGGTGGCGACGGCGACCTCGACGGCCTTGGCGACGTTCTTGCCCCAGGTGAAAGGCGCGTGGCGATTGACGAGCACGGCGGGGAAATCCGCCGGATCAAGGCCGCGCTGGGTGAAGAGCTCGACGATGACGTTGCCCGTTTCCCACTCATAGGCGCCGCCGCCGATCTCGGCGGGGGTCATCTTGCGGGTAACGGGGATGTTGCCGTAGAAATAGTCGGCGTGGGTGGTGCCGAAGATCGGGATTTCGCGGCCGGCCTGCGCGAAGGCGGTGGCGTGCGAGGAGTGGGTGTGGACGACGCCGCCGATCTCGGAGAAGGCGAGAAAGAGGCGGCGGTGCGTGGGCGTGTCGGAGGACGGGCGGAACGTGCCCTCGACCTGCTTGCCGTCGAGGTCGATGAGGACCATGTCGGCGGGCTTGAGGTCGGCGTAGGCGACGCCGGAGGGCTTGATGGCAAAGATGCCCTTTGCGCGGTCGATGGCGGAGGCGTTGCCGAAAGTCAGGTTGATCAGACCGTGTTTCGGCAGGGCGACGTTGGCTTCGTAGGCTTCGCGTTTGAGTTCTTCGAGCATGGGAGTGGGAGAGGAAAGAGAAGGAAGGGAGCCGGGCCGATCATCGCGGCGCCGACGGAACGGCGCCCTCCAAAGACGTTCAAGGATGGATCAGGAGCGGCGCTTGAAGCGATCAAGCATCACGGCGCCGAGCAAGATGAGGCCGCGCGCGACGTATTGGTAGAAGGGCGGGATGTTGAGGAGATTCATGGCGTTTTGCACGAGGCCCATGATGAGCACGCCGGCCACGACCGCGCCGATGCGCGCCACGCCGCCGCTGAGCGAGACGCCGCCGAGCACGCAGGCGGAGATCACCTCGAGCTCGAGGCCCTGCGAGGTGTTGGGCTGGCCGCTCGTCATGCGCGCCGCGAGCACGAGGCCGGCGAAGGCGGCGACGAGACCCTGGAGCGTGAAGATGACGACCTTGATGCGCGTGACGGGCACGCCGGCGAGGTGGGCGGCCTCCTTGTTGCCACCGATGGCGAGGGCGTTGCGGCCGAAGATGGTGAGATTGAGCAGCACGCCGAAGAGCGCGAAGCAGCCGATCGTCAGCAGGACGGGCGTGGGCACGCCGAGGACGGAACTGGTGCCGAGGGCGTAGAAGCCGCCGGTCTGGATGCCGACGGCGCGGCCGTCGGAGGCGATGAAGCCAAGACCGCGCACGACCTGCATCGAGGCGAGCGTGGTGATGAGGGCGTTGATGCCGACGCGCGCCACGAGCACGCCGTTGACGAGGCCGATCAACGCGCCCGCGCCCAGCGCGGCGGCGACGCCGAGGGCGACGCTGCCGGTGACGTTCATCACCGTGGCGCCGAGCACGCCGGCGAAGGCGACCACGGAACCGACGGAGAGGTCGAAGTCGCCCGCCGCGAGGCAGAACATCATCGTGCACGAGATCATGCCGATGGTGGAGACGGAGAGCGCGAGGCCGCGGAGATTCGCGACGGAGAAAAAGTTCTCCACGAAGATCGAGCAACCGACGAAAAGGAGCGCGAAGACCAGCAGCATGCCGGCCGAATCCCATAGTCGGGAAATGGTCGAGGGCTGGGCGGAGGCGGAAGCGGGGGAACTCATCGAACGTTAAAAGAGGAAAGGATTTAGGCGGCCGCGGCGTTGGCGGAGGAACCGGAAGGCAACGCGGCGTGCAGGACGGCCTCGGGGGTGGCGGTCTCGCGGGCGAATTCGGCGGCGACGAGGCCCTCGCGCATCACGATGACGCGGTCGGAGATGCCGAGCACCTCGGGCAGCTCGCTGGACACGATGACGACGGCGACGCCGGTCTCGGCGAGCTCGTGGATGAGCGCGTAGATCTCGCTCTTGGCGCCGATGTCGATGCCGCGCGTGGGCTCGTCGAGGACGATGACCTTCACGTTCTCGGAAAGCCAGCGGGCGAGGATGGCCTTTTGCTGGTTACCGCCGGAAAGCGTGCCGATGAGCGTCTCGGCCGAGGCGGTGCGGACGCGAAGGCTGGCGATCTTTTCGCGGGCGTTGCGCTTCTCCCAGGTGAAATCGAGGAAGAGGCCGGCCCGCAGACGCGAACGACGCGCGCTGAGGTTGATGTTCTCCGCGACGGAACGGATGGCGACGATGCCCTCCTTCTTCCGGTCTTCGGGACAGAAAACGAGGCCGGCGCGGATCGCGGCGCGGGGCGAACCGGAGCGCAGGCGCTCGCCGTGGATTTTCACCTCGCCCGCCGTCGGCTCGACCGCGCCGCAGACAAGGCGCATAAGCTCGCTGCGGCCGGCGCCGACGAGACCGAAGAAGCCAATGACCTCGCCGCGTTTGACGGAAAAAGAAACCGGCGCGCGCAGACCCGGGCCGGCGAGGCCGGCGACGTCGAGCCCCTCGGGGCGCTGGAGGCGGGGGCGGTAGTTGTAGACGTTGGTGAGCTCGCGGCCGACCATGCTCTTCACGAGCGCGTCGCGCGTGACGGAGGCGAGCGAGTCGTGCGTGACGACGTGGCGGCCGTCGCGGAGGACCGTGGCGGCGTCGCAGATCTCGTAGACCTCGTCCATGCGGTGGGTCACGTAGAGGATGGCGTGGCCCTTGGCCTTGAGGTCGCGGATGATCGCGAAGAGACGCGCGGTCTCCTTGGCGGAGAGGCTGCTCGTGGGCTCGTCGAAGGCGACGACGCGCGCGCCGCGTCCGAGGGCCTTGGCGATCTCGACCATCTGGCGCTGCGCGATGGAGAGACGGCCGAGACGGGTGTCGGGGGAAATGTCCTCGCCGACGAGCGCGAGAAGGCGGGCGGCCTCGGCGCGGAGCGCGGCGCGATCGATGAGCAGGCCGCGCCGCGGGTAGCGACCGATGAGGAGGTTTTCCGCGACCGTCATCTCCGGCACGAGATGCAGCTCCTGATAAATCACGGCCACACCGGCGGCGATGGCCTCGGCGGTGGAGGCGAAAACGCGTTCCGCGCCGTCGAGACGGACGGCGCCGGAGCTCGCGTGGTAGGCGCCGCTGAGGATCTTGAGCAGGGTGGATTTGCCCGCGCCGTTTTCGCCCATCAGCGCGTGGACGCTGCCGCCGCGCACGTCGAAGGAGACGCCGTCGAGCGCGCGCACGCCGGGAAACTCCTTGGCGAGCGCGACGAATTCGAGGGACGTGGCGGCGGGCGCGGCGGTGTCGGACATGAGGCAGAGGCGAATGCGAGGAGCAGACGGAGCAGACGGAGCAGCGCAGGCGCAGACCTTTCAGTCTGCCGGATGCAGGCTGGAAGCCTGCGCTACGACCAAGTTAGAGCACGCCTTCGGATTTCAGCACTTCCTCAAAATTTTCACGGGTGATGAGACGGCCGGGGGTCCAGGTCTCGGGCGCGGGCGTTTTGCCTTCCTTGACCCATAGGTAGAGCATTTCGGCGGTGAGGAAACCCTCGGTGGGGGCGGAGACGTAGATCGAACCAAAGAAACCGGTCGCGGAGGGCTTGCGAAGTTCGTCGAGGCAGTCGGTGCCGTTGATGCCGATGCCGATGACGTTGGCGGCGGCGAAGCCCTGGCCCTCGGTGGCGCGGACGGCGCCAAGGACGGCGGTGTCGTTCATGCCGGCGATGATCCAGTTTTTGATGCCGGTCTTCTGGGCGAGCAGGGCGTTGGTCGCGTCGAAGCTGCCGGGGATGTCGGTGGTCTTTTGCGGGGCCTTGAAGATGCGGTCGTCGGGGAAGCCGGAGGCCTTGAGGGCGGTGATGGCGCCGTCGGTGCGCTGGCGGGCGGTGTCGAGCTCCTCGAAGGTGACGATGCAGGCGGCGGTCTCGGCGGGGTTCCAGCCGCGGCGCTTCATCTCCTCGGCGAGGGTGCGTCCGGACATCTCGCCGATCTGCGAGGCGGACATGCCGAGGTAAGGCACCTCGGCGATGAACTTGCCGTCGGCGCCGACGAAGCGGTCGTCGACGGTGACGACCTTGAGGTTGGCGGCCTTGGCCTTGGCGACGATGGCGGGCCCGAGGCGGACGTCGGGCGTGCAGATGACGAAGCCTTGGGCGCCGTTGGCGGCGAGGCTGTCGATGGCGGCGAGGGTTTTCTCGCCGTCGGGGACGCCGATCTTGATGACCTCGAAACCGTGTTGCGCGCCGGCCTTGTCGGCGCCCTTCCACTCATACTGGAACCAAGGCTCCTCGGGCTGCTTCACGAGGAAGCCGAGCTTGATCTTCTTTTCGGAGGAGGCGGCGGCGCCGGAAGCGGAGTCCGAGGATTTGCTGCAAGCGGTGAAACCGAGGGCGAGGGTGCAGCCGAGGACGGAGGCGAGGAGACGAAGGGAAGACATGGGGCGAAAAAGCGTGAGGGGGCTAAGCGGTCGTGAGAGCTAAAAAATAGGTCCTATAAGCCGCGGGACTTATAGGACCTAGGGGGAAGCGAACAACGCCTTAGGCGCGGATGCCTTGGGCGAGGTGGTAGTAGACCTCGTTGGTGCGGAGATCCTGCTTCAGCTGCGAGATGGTGGTCTCGGCGTTGATGTGCACGGTCTCGATGCCGGCCATGGTCGCGAAGTCCTCGAGCATCTCGCTCGTGACGACGTAGCTGTAGCCGGTGTGGTGGGCGCCGCCGGCGAGGATCCAGGCCTGGCAGGCGGTCTTGAAGTCGGGCTTGCACTCCCAGACGGCGCGGGCGACGGGAAGCTTGGGCAGCGCGGGCGGCTTGACCGCCTTGACCTCGTTGACGATGAGGCGGAAGCGGTTGCCCATGTCGACGAGCGAGGCGTTGAGCGCGTCGCCGGCGGGGGCGTCGAACACGAAGCGGACCGGGTCCTCCTTGCCGCCGATGCCGAGGGGGTGGATCTCCACCTTGGGCTTGCCGGTGGCGATGGTCGGGCAGATCTCGAGCATGTGCGAGCCGAGGACCTGGTGGCCCTTGGGCGACATGTGGTAGGTGTAGTCCTCCATGAAGGAGGTGAGCTTGCCGCCGGCCATGACCTTCATGGCGCGGACGAGGATGGCGGTCTTCCAGTCGCCTTCGCCGCCGAAGCCGTAGCCCGCGGCCATGAGGCGCTGGGTGGCCATGCCGGGGAGCTGCTTGAGGCCGTGGAGGTCCTCGAAGGTGTCGGTGAAGGCCTTGGCGCCGGCGGTCTGGAGGAAGGCGCTCATGCCGAGCTCGAGGCGGGCGCTGTAGCGGAGCTCGTCGTGGCGTTTGCCGCCCTTCTTGAGGACGGGCGAGACGGCGTAGAGCTTCTCGTATTCGGCGACGAGGTCGGTGACGGTCTTCTCGGAGATGGCGTTGACCTGCTCGACGAGGTCGCCGACGCCGTAGGTGTTGGTGGAGAAGCCGAACTTCATCTCGGCGGCGACCTTGTCGCCCTCGGTGACGGCGACGTAGCGCATGTTGTCGCCGAAGCGGACGACGCGGGCGCCCTGCCAGTCGGCCCAGGCGTGGGCGGCGCGCATCCAGGCGCCGATGCGCTGCTGGACCTCGTCGTCGGACCAGTGGCCGACCACGACCTTGCGGCCGAGGCGGAGGCGGGTGTGGATGAACCCGGCCTCGCGGTCGCCGTGGGCGGCCTGGTTGAGGTTCATGAAGTCCATGTCGATCGTCGACCAGGGCAGGTCGCGATTGAACTGGGTGTGGAGGTGGAGGAAGGGCTTCTTGAGCGTGGTGAGGCCGCGGACCCACATCTTCGAGGGGGAGAAGGTGTGCATCCAGAGGACGAGGCCGGCGCAGTTCGCGTCGGAGTTGGCCTCGACGCAGACCTTGGCGATCTGGTCGGAGTCGACCAGGAGGGCCTTGAACTTGAGGGGAAGCGGGAGGTGCTTCGACTTGGCGAGACCGTCGACGACGGCCTGGGCGTTGGCGGCGACCTGCTTGAGCGGGCCTTCGCCGTAGAGGTGCTGCGAACCGCAGACGAACCAGATCTCGGGAGTGGAGAGATTAACGAGGGACATGGGAGAGGGAAAGTGGAGGGTTTTGGGTCAGGCGGATTGCTCGGCCTTGATGTCGAGGAGCTCCTTCATGACGAGGGAGAGGTCGGCGGACTTGTTGACGCCGCCGAAGCTGTCGTGGAGTTGCCGATACAGCGAGTAGAGGCGGTTGTAGACCTTCTGGTTCGCGGCCTTCGGCTTGTAGGCGACGCCGGCCTTGAGGCGGGTCATCTTCTTCTGCGCGGTGGCGAAGTCCGGGTGGGCCCCGGCGAGCACGGCGGCCGAGACGGCGGAGCCGAGCGCGCAGGCTTGCGAGGAGCCGGCCACGAGCATGGTGCAACCGGTGACGTCGGCGTAGATCTGCATGAGCACCGGGTTCTTTTCCGCGATGCCGCCGGCGCAGACGACGCGCTCGATCGGCACGCCGTATTCCTTGAAGCGCTCGATGATGGCGCGGGCGCCGAAGGCGGTGGCCTCGATCAAGGCGCGATACATCTCGGCCTTGGTGGTGTAGAGCGTGGCGCCGAGGGTGAGACCCGTGAGGCGCTGGTCGACGAGGATGGTGCGGTTGCCGTTGTTCCAGTCGAGAGAGAGCAGGCCGGACTGGCCGGGCTTCAGCTTCGCGGCCTCGGCGGTGAGGGAGGCGTGGAGCTTCACGTCGCCGAGCACGCCTTCCACGAACCACTTGAAGATGTCGCCGACGGCGGACTGGCCGGCCTCGAGGCCGTAGTAGCCGGGGAGGATGGCGCCCTTGACGATGCCGCAGATGCCGGGGATGTCGGCCACGGTCTTGTCGGCGGAGACGACGCCGCAATCGCAGGTCGAGGTGCCGATGACCTTGACCAGCGTGCCTTCGGTGACGCCGGAGCCGATGGCGCCGTAGTGGACGTCCATCTCGCCGATCGCGATCGGGATGCCGGCGGGCAGACCGAGCTTCTTCGACCACTCGGCGCAAAGCGTGCCGGCGGAGGCCGTGGCGTCGTGCGCCTTGTCATAGAGGCGGTCGCGCAGGGAGGCGAGCTCGGGGTCGAGCGAGGAGAGGAACTCCTTGTCGGGCAAGCCGCCCCAGTCCTCGGCGTAGAGGGCCTTGTGGCCGGCGCAGCAGATGCCGCGCTTAACGGCGAGGGGATCCTTCACACCGGCGAGCACGGAGGGCACCCAGTCGGCGAGCTCGACCCAGGAGTAGGCGGCCTTGAAGACGGCGGGGGCGGTGCGCTTGCAGTGCAGGATCTTGGACCAGAACCACTCGGAGGAGTAGGTGTTGCCGCACTTGGCGATGAACTGCGGGCGGATCTTGGCGGCGAGCGCGGTGATCTCCGCGGCCTCCTTCACGCTGGTGTGGTCCTTCCAAAGCCAGCAGTGGGCGGCGAGGTTCTTCTCGAACTTCTTCTGGAACGCGAGCGGGGTGTTGCTGGCGTCGACCGGGATCGGGCTGGAGCCGGTGCTGTCCACGCCGAGGCCGGCGACCTGGCGGGCGTCGAAGCCCTTGGTCTTCTTGGCCTGGGCGAGCGCGAGCTTGATGGATTTCTCGAGGCCGAAGAGGTAGTCAGCCGGGTTCTGGCGGGCCAGATGGTGGTCCTTGGGGTCAAGCAGCACGCCTTGGTGACCGCTGGGATAGTTGACGACGCCGGTGCCGAGCTCGGCACC